>Ga0209581_1000416_pt1 | contig 94481 bp, 82 predicted proteins | sample Coa_R2_FD_187160 | JGI IMG/M metagenome (GOLD analysis project Ga0209581, IMG submission 187160) | Surface soil microbial communities from Centralia Pennsylvania, which are recovering from an underground coalmine fire - Coalmine... | ecosystem: Environmental > Terrestrial > Soil > Unclassified ...
TGCGTTTCCCGGGCGCGGCGCCGTATCTGCGTTTCCCGGGCGCAGCGCAGCGCGGAACGAAGTGGAGCGGTGCGCTGCCGACCCGGGATCGTCACAGGCTCCGCGCTCTTGGCACGCGCCACGCTTGGGAAGGCCCCGGATCAGCGGTGCACCACTTCGTGCTGCACCGCATCCGGGGAACGTCACGTTGTTTGTTTCCCGGGCGCGGCGCCGTACGCGCGGCGTCGTATCTGCGTTTCCCGGGCGCAGCGCAGCGCGGAACGAAGTGGAGCGGTGCGCTGCCGACCCGGGATCGTCACAGGCTCCGCGCTCTTGGCACGCGCCATGCTTGGGAAGGCCCCGGATCAGCGGTGCACCGTTCCGCTTCGCTCCACGCTGCACCGCATCCGGGGAACGTCACGTTGTTTGTTTCCCGGGCGCAGCGAGGCGCCGCAGCGGGTCGAAGGCGCGCGTGAGCGCGCCGGTGGCGCTGCAACTGCGTCCGCGGAACGTCGTGTGTGGCACCGAGTGGGGTGCAACGCGCGGGCCGATTTAGCGCAAGACCTATCGCGCCTCATGTTTTAAGCTGCGCAATCGGCTTCGACACGTCCGGGAGTGTCTTGGCATGCGTGCGACAATCAAAGGAAAGGCGAGTGGCGTCACGGCGCCGCAGGCCGAGGCTACGGAACCGGCGCAGCCGGTCGCAGCGCCCGAATGGGAAAGCGATTTGTTTCTTACCTGTGTTCTTGGCGCGGTTCTCTTGGCGATCTTTCTGCTCTGGCAGCTTTTCTGACATTCGGCAGCCGGCCTGCCGCATCAACTCGGGAACATGCGCAGGCGCTGTTCGTTGTGCTCCCAGGGCGACGGCGCTTTCCGCGAGCCCGCCATGACGGATCAAGCCTTCACAATCACCGCCTATGCGGCGATGCTGTTCACGCTTGTGGTGACACTCACCGCCATTGCCGGGCTTGTCGAACGGCTGACCTGAGGTACTGCGCGAGCGCTTGCGGCCAGGGCTGGCGCGCGATGCCGAGCCGCCTGCGATTGGAGTCCACCGCGCTGCGATAGACATCGAAATAGGCTTGCGGCGCGGCTGCGGCGTCGCCGCGCAGGATCGCCTCGGTGCAAGCGAACTGCGCGCGCACGGCGGCCGCGCGCTTTTCCTCGATCATGCGGCGCGCTTCGGCTGCGGTCAGCCTGCCGGTCGCGGCGAGCAGGAGGCGTGCGGCGATCACTTCGCGCGCGGCAAGGCCGAGCGCAAAGACGTCCGGCTGCGCTTTCTTGCGCCGCTTGAGCAGACCGATCAGCAATTTGGCGCGGCGTTTCAGTGCCACGGTGATTGCCTCCGAGCAATTGCAGCGCAAGACAAACCCGACTTGGCCGGATCGGGTTCCCCGCTTGCATTCAGTGCGAGGTCTGCGCCACCGGTTTCGCCGGCTTCTTTTGCGCCGCGGCGATAGGCTGCGGCGTGGCCGCGAGCGCCGAAGATGACGAGGGCGTATAATGGACGTTGCTGCCGGTGGGCTTGCCGGTCTTGCCTTGCCCGTCGGTCTTGCCGTTGTCGACGGCGGGTTGCGCGATCACCGCTTTGCCGTCGGGTTTGGCCGCTTCCCTGCTCGCTTCCTTCTTCTTCGCCTTCTTCTTGACCGGGGCGGCCTCGGCGGCGGCCTGCAGCGCCGCGATCTGCGCTTCTGTCTTGGTCGGCCCGGCATAGACGACGACCGGCGTCACCGGCCCGGGATCGGGCAACAGGCTCAGATTCTTCGGCGTCGGCGCGCGCAATGCCGACAGCAGGACCGAGAATTGCGGCGTGGCGCTGTCGGTCGTCGTCGCGCTGTTGGCGTCCGGTGCATCGGGATCGTCTTCTTCGCTTGCCGGACGTTTGCGATGCGGGCCGCACATGTCGTCTTTCAGGTTCGGCGGCGGCGCATCCATGGCGGCGAGCTGGTCGACGGTGCCCAGCGAGGGGGTCAGCCATGACAGCGGATTTTGCGTAAAGCCGCTTTCGAGAAGCTCGGCGGCCTTCACGGCGCGCACCGTCGACGATGGCGCGCCCAGCACGACCGCGATCAGCTGCTTGTTGTCGCGCGTCGCGGTCGCCACCAGGTTGAAGCCCGAGGCACAGATGAAGCCGGTCTTCATGCCGTCCGCGCCCGGATAGCGGCCAAGCAGCGGGTTGTAATTGCGTACCACGCGGCGGCCGAATTTGATCGCCGGCACGTGCCAATAGAAACTGTATTGCGGGAATTCGCGGATGAGCGCGCGCGCCAGAATGGCAAGATCGCGCGCCGACATGATCTGCCCGTCCGCCGGCAGCCCGTTCGGATTGACGAAATTCGATTCGGTCATGCCGAGGCGATGTGCGGTCTCGGTCATCGCTTCGGCGAAATTGTCGACCGAGCCGGCGATGCCTTCGGCGAGCAGCACCGCCATGTCGTTTGCCGACTTCACCATCATCATCTTCAGCGCATTGTCGACGGTGACCTGCGTGCCGACCGGAAAGCCCATTTTGGTCGGCGCCTGCGCGGCGGCATTGGGCGATACCGTAAACAATGTGTCGGGCGTGATGCGGCCGTCGCGGATGGCGCTCAACGTCATGTACAGCGTCATCAGCTTGGTCGTCGATGCCGGATACCAGGGATAGGCGGCATTTTCAGCGCGCAGCACTTTGCCGCTTTGCGCATCGACCAGGATCAAGGCCATGGCATCGGCAGGCGAGACCGCGCCGACCGCGGCTGCGGCCGCCGTGAAGGCACCCAACACAAGGCCGAGCAGGCGCGCCCGGAGGTAAGCTTTACAAATCACGTGTCGCGGTCCGTTCGGTTGGCCGGGCCCGGCTGAAGAGAACGGGCCGCTGTTCGGTTCACGAGGCGTGGGGCGCATCACTATCTAAGCCGAAGCAGGGCTCGAAGGCAAAGGCGAACACCGGTATCGTTGGCTCTGTGGATCGGCGGCGCGCCGGCCGATCCGGGTAAGCCGAGGAAAAGCAACGTAAAACGACAAAAATTCGGCAACGGGCCAGCAGCGCATAGCGAACGACACCATCAATGCTGTGGATCAGTCCATACACACAGAGAGCGGCCGCCCGGGCGGATTTGTCCGCTGATCGCGCAGTCTGCAGCCATGCGGTCAATGGATATTTGGCGCTTACCAGCGTCCTTTCTTACATATATGAGCGGATGCAACCGAAGGAGCGATCATGACAGCCTGCATCGTGGGATGGGCGCATACGCCCTTTGGCAAGCTGGCGGATGAGACCGTGGAAAGCCTTGTGGTGCGGGTCGCCGGCGAGGCCTTGGCCGATGCGGGAATTGGCGCAAAAGAGGTCGATGAAATCGTCCTTGGACATTTCAACGCGGGCTTCTCGGCGCAGGATTTTACCGCTTCGCTGGTGCTGCAGGCCTCGCCCGATCTGCGCTTCAAGCGCGCCACGCGGGTGGAGAATGCCTGCGCGACCGGCTCGGCCGCCGTGCATCAGGGGCTCAAATCGATTGCGGCAAGGAGCGCGCGCATCGTGCTCGTGGTCGGCGTCGAACAGATGACCACGACGCCGCCGGCCGAGATCGGCCGCAATCTGCTCAAGGCGTCCTATGTGCGCGAAGAGGCCGATATCGACGGCGGCTTTGCCGGCATTTTCGGCAAGATTGCCGGTCTCTATTTCCAGCGCCACGGCGATAATTCGGACGCGCTCGCGCGCATCGCGGCTAAGAACCACAAGAACGGCGTCGGCAATCCCTATGCGCAGATCCGCAAGGATCTCGGCTACGAGTTCTGCCGCGCCGAGAGCGACAAGAACCCGATCGTGGCGGGCCCGCTCAAGCGCACCGATTGCTCGCTGGTCTCGGACGGGGCGGCGGCCTTGGTGCTGACCGATGTGGAGACCGCACTGACCATGCACAAGGCCGTGGTGTTCCGCGCCGCGCAGCATGTGCAGGATTTTTTGCCGATGTCGAAGCGCGACATTCTCAAGTTCGAGGGCTGCGCCGTCGCCTGGCAGCGGGCGTTGGCGCAAGCCGGCACCACGCTCAACGATCTCTCCTTCGCCGAAGTGCACGACTGCTTCACCATCGCCGAGTTGATCGAGTATGAGGCGATGGGACTTGCGGGCGAAGGCCAGGGCGCGCGGGTGATTGCCGACGGCATCAGCGCCAAGGACGGCAAGCTGCCGATCAACCCGTCCGGCGGCCTGAAAGCCAAGGGCCATCCGATCGGCGCGACCGGCGTGTCGATGCATGCGATCACGGCGATGCAGCTCACCGGCAACGCGGGCGACATGCAGATCAAGGACGCCAGGCTCGGCGGCATTTTCAATATGGGCGGCGCCGCGGTGGCGAATTACGTCAGCATTCTGGAAAGGTTACGATAACAGCGTTTGCGGACTTGGTGCAGCGCGCAGCGGTGCAGCGCTGTTGCGGGATCGTTTCAGACGCGGCGTGGGTAACGATCCCGGTTCTATTGGAGCGCGTCACCTCGCTACGCCTCGTGCTGCGCTGCGCCCGGGATGCGCGCCGGCTTGTTTGCGCTCCCAAACTGCGCCTCGGCTAATTCGGCAAAAAAACCGCCGCGCTTCACAAGTTCGTCGAAGGTGCCGGTCTCGACGATGCGCGCGTTCTGAAATACCAGAATCCGCGTCGCGTTGCGCACGGTCGAGAGCCGATGCGCGATGACGAAAGTGGTGCGGCCTCTCATCACCTCGTCGAGCGCAGCGGTCACGCGCGCTTCGGTGACCGGATCGAGCGCGCTGGTGGCCTCGTCGAGAATGAGGATCGGCGGATCTTTCAGCAGTGCCCGCGCGATGGCGATACGCTGGCGCTCGCCCCCGGAGAGCAGGCGGCCGCGCTCGCCGATGCGCGCCTCAAGGCCCTCCGGATTGCGCTCGATGAATTCCAGGGCCTGGGCGCGCGCGGCGGCGGCGCGCATTTCTTCATCGGTCGCATCCGGCTTGCCGACGCGCAGATTCTCGGCGATCGAGCGGTTGAACAGGAGCGTCTCCTGAAACACGACGCCGATATTGCGGCGCAGGCCGGTGAGCGTGAAGCCGCGAATATCCATGCCGTCGACCTTGATGATGCCGGATTGCGGGTCGAAGGCGCGATGCAACAGCGCCAGCGCCGTCGATTTGCCGCTGCCGGTCGGACCGACCAGCGCTACGGTCTCGCCGGGCAGCGCCGTAAAGGTGAGATCGGTCGCGGCGGAGCGCTTGCCGTCATAGGAGAACGACACGTCCTTGAATTCGACCAGGCCGCGCACGCGGCCGGGATCGACGGCGTCGGGCCGGTCGCGTACTGCCGGCACGGTATCGAACACATCGAAAAACTCGGCGAGCCGCGGCACATCCATGAACAGCCGATTGGCGAAGCCGACCACCTGTTCGAGCCGGGTGATCAACAGCGAGGCGATGCTCATGAAGCTGACGATCTGGCCGACGGAGGCGAGGCCGACGAGCTTCAGATAAGTTCCGGCGAGGAGGATGACGAGCAGAGTCAGCGTCGTTGCCGCGCGCGTGAGCACGGCGGCCATCGCCCACCATGACAGCACCGGCATCTGCGCACGCAAAAGCGAGTCGACCAGGCCCTTGAGCGCGGAGACTTCGAGCTCGACCCGGGCATAGCTCTGCACCAGCGCCACATTGCCGAGCGCGTCGGCGGCGGTCTCGGCGAGATCGGAATAATGCCGCTCGACCGCCTGCTGCATGGCATTCGCTTTGTGCATCACCAGCGCGGTCAATGCGGTGAAGGCGAGGCAGAGAACGAGCAGCGGCAGAGCGAGCCGCCAATTGATGATCAAGGTCGCCGGCAACAGCACGGCGATAAAAACGAACGCGGCGAAATGCTCGCGGAAGAACTGCACCCACAGCCACCAGAGCGTGTCGGTGCCGGTGAGCATGATCTTTATCTGCCGGCCGGAATGCGCGCCGGAATGGTAGGCGAGCGGCAGCGCCAGCACGTGCTCGAAGAAATCGGCGAGCACCAGGTTGCGGCGGCAATGCGCCATGCGATCGGCGTACCAGGCGACCAGCGTGCCGGCGACAATGATGAACAGGCCAAAGCCGATCCAGGTGCCCATCAGCGGCGCGAGCGCAAGGGCGGCCGCGGCAAGGCCCTCCGGCAGCGTGCCCGCGAGCGCATCAATGATGCGGCCGAACAGCACCGGCTCGACGAATTGCGAGCCGGCGAGCGCGATATTGGCGAGCGCCAGCGTCATGGCGAGCCGCGCGTCGGGGCGGAGCAGGCCAAGGACGCGCAGATAGGTGCGGATAAACGCCATGGCGTCCTTCTAGCGGCAACGGCTTGCAGGCGAACAAACCAATCCGGTCGGCAGCTTGGTCGTTGCTTACTTGGTCGCCTGGCTTCTCGCAATGCGGCTGCGGCTGGGATGCAACGACTTGAAGCCAACGACTTGAATCCGAGTCACAGGCCCAAGCTGCAGGCAAATTTTTTGCGCGACCTGTCGAAAGCGAGCAAGGCCCTTCGTCCTTGGGCAGGAGAAACGGAGAGGGGCCATGCTGGAACTGCTGCTCTATTGTCACCTGTTCGCGAACATCCGCTACGCGGCGGAGATCGCGGCCGTGGCCGATTTCATCGCGACTGCATTGATGCCCGGCCGCGCATGGCTCATGCGCAGCTTCGGTCGCGAACACCCTGCAATGCCGTTTGGTCCGGCGGGGGAGCAAGCGTGTCCCCAAGTCTTGGCCGGATCGCTGGCGCGGCTTGATGCCTATGTTTCGTCAATGGCTTAGCGGCGCCGGCAAAAATATTCCAGGGGCCTGTCGGGATCGGGCATAGTCGACCGTCCTTGCAGCGAAGGGGAAGGTTCCATGCTCTACGCGTTCCTGTGCTGTCATGACGAGGCGATCGTCAATTCCTGGAGCAAAGAGGAAGACGACGCGGTGCTCGCCAAGCGCCACAGGGTCACCGAGCGGATTGCGGCGAAGGGCAAGCTCGGGCCGGCGGTGCGGCTGATGCCGACCACAACGGCAACGACCGTGCGCATGGGACGCGAGCCGCTGGTGACCGACGGCCCGTTTGCCGAGACCAAAGAAGCGCTGCTCGGCTTCTATCTGATCGACTGCGATTCGCTCGAAGAAGCCATCGAGACCGCCAAGGCGATCGGGCGCGACGAGAGGGTCACGTTCGAAATCCGGCCGGTGCGGCTGTTCGCGCCGAAGGGCGTCGCGGCATGACCGATATCGCCTGGATCGATCCGCTGTTGCGATCGGCCCGGCCGCAGGCCGTCAGCGCGCTGTTGCGCTATTTCCGCGATCTCGATCGCGCCGAGGAGGCGTTCCAGGAAGCGTGTCTGCGCGCGCTCAGGAACTGGCCGGTCAACGGGCCGCCGCGCGACGCCGTCGCCTGGCTCACCCTGGTCGGGCGCAATGTCGGGCTCGACGATGTCCGCCGCGGCAAGAAAAGCGAGCCGCTGCCGGCCGAGGCGGCGATCTCGAATCTGGAAGACGCCGAGGCTGATATCGCCGAGCGGCTCGACGATTCGCATTATCGCGACGACGTGCTGCGGCTGTTATTCATTTGCTGCCATCCGGATCTGCCGGCGGTGCAGCAGATCGCGCTGGCGCTGCGCGTCGTGTCCGGCCTGAGCGTGAAGGAGATCGCGCGCGCCTTCCTGGTCGGCGAAAGCGCCATGGAGCAGCGCATCACGCGGGCCAAGAGCAGGGTGGCGCGCGCCGACGTGCCGTTCGAAGCGCCCGGCGCGGTGGAGCGCGCCGAACGGCTCGGCGCCGTCGCAGCCATGATCTATCTCGTCTTCAACGAAGGCTATTCGGCGAGCGGCGGGCAAGCGCATTTGCGGGTTCCGCTCTGCGACGAGGCGATCCGGCTGGCGCGCCTGCTGCTCACGCTGTTTCCGGCCGAGCCCGAGATCATGGGGCTGACAGCGCTGCTGCTGCTGCAGCATGCCCGCGCGGCGGCGCGGCTCGATGCCGACGGCGCGATTGTTCTGCTGGACGATCAGGATCGCACGCGCTGGGACCACGATCTGATCGCCGAAGGGCTGGCGCTCGTCGAAAAGGCCGCACGCCACGGCCGCCCCGGTCCTTATCAGATCCAGGCGGCGATCGCCGGCGTCCATGCGCGCGCCGCGCGCGCGGCGGATACTGATTGGCGGCAGATCGAGCGGCTCTATGCCGCGTTGGAGCGGCTGCAGCCGTCGCCGGTCGTCACTCTCAATCGCGCCGTTGCGGTCAGCAAAGTTTCCGGACCCGAAGCGGCATTGGCATTGATCGAGCCGCTCGCCGATCCGCTCGGCTCCTATTTTCATTTCTTCGGTGTCAAGGGCGGACTGTTGATGCAGCTCGGCCGTGCCACGCAGGCGCGCAGCGCCTTCGATCGCGCCATTGCGCTCGCCCGCACGCCGGCCGAGGCCGCGCATATTCGCCTTCATGTCGACCGGTTGATGCAAGAGGGTCAAACGGCCGAGAAAAATTTTCGGCACAGTGTCGGCACGCCGAGGCCGGGTTCGTCCTCGGCATAGAAGTTCGTCGCCCCGGTGGGGAGTAAGGAAAGGGAAATACCATGCAGCTGCAGCCTTATCTGTTCTTCGACGGCCGCGCCGACGAGGCCTTGGAATTCTACAAAGGCGCAGTCGGCGCCAAGCCCAAGATGCTGATGCGGTTCAAGGATGCGCCCGATCAGTCGATGATCACGCCTGCCAATAAGGACAAGGTCATGCATGCGGCGGTGGACATCGGCGACACCACGGTCCTGATGTCCGATGGCCGCTGCAGCGGAGACGCGAATTTTCAGGGCTTCGCACTCACCGTCTCGGCGGCCAACGAGGCCGAAGCCGACAAGCTGTTCGGCGCTCTCGGCGAAGGCGGCACAGTGACGATGCCGCTTGCCAAGACATTCTTCTCGCCGCGCTTTGGCATGCTCACCGACAAGTTCGGCGTGCAGTGGATGGTCATTGTTCCGCAAAGCTGAACGCGCAGATCACGCGTCACCCAATGGAGTGAGACATGCTCGCGCAAACCGAGGCGGCCGAGTTCGTCATCACCCGCACCTTCGACGCGCCGCGCCAGACGCTGTGGGAATGCTTCACGGTGCCTGAGCAAATGAAGGAATGGTTCGGCCCGAAGGGTTCGGTGATCATTGCCGCGGCAATGGATTTCCGCGTCGGCGGCTCCTATCACGGCGCGATGCGCGACAGCGAAGGCCGCGTCATGTGGGCAAAGCTCGTCTATCGCGAGATCATCCCGCCGCAGCGCCTGGTCTGGGAACATTCATTCTCCGACGAAGCAGGCGGGCTGACGCGCCATCCGTTGGCGCCGACCTGGCCGCTCAAGCTTCTGAGCGCGCTGACGCTCGAAGACGCGCCGGGCGACAGGACCAAGCTGACGCTGATCTGGTCGCCGCTGGATGCCACGCCGCAAGAGCAGGCCACCTTCGATGCCGCGCATGACAACATGCGCAGCGGCTGGGGCGGCTCGTTCGAGCGGCTCGATGCTTATCTGGCGCGCACGACCTAACGGAGACCGGTCATGCAGATCACGAAGCAAAGGATCACGCCCTGCCTGTGGTTCGATACGCAGGCCGAGGAAGCGGCGAAGTTCTACACCGCGATCTTCAAGAATTCGCGCATCAACAAGATCAGCCGCTACACCAAGGCCGGACAGGATGTTCACGGCAAGGAGCCGGGCTCAGTGCTCACGGTCGAATTCGAGCTCGATGGGCAGACCTTCACCGCGCTCAACGGCGGGCCGCAGTTCAAGTTCGACGAGGCCATCTCGTTCCAGGTGATGTGCGAGGGCCAGGCCGAGATCGACTATTTCTGGGATGCACTGAGCGTCGGCGGCCAGGAGGGGCCGTGTGGATGGCTCAAGGACAAATTCGGCGTGTCCTGGCAGGTCGTGCCGACGGTGCTGCCGCAGATGCTGGCCGACACCGACAGTGCAAAGCGGGAGCGCACGATGAGCGCGCTCATGCGGATGACAAAGTTCGATGTGGCGGCGTTGCAGCGTGCCCATGCGGGGCAGGCGTAAGCTCGGGGGAGGGCTCATGATCACCACTATTCTCGTCATTATCGCCATCGCGCTTGCGGTCGCGATCGCGGCGACGCTGATCTATGCCGGCACCGCGCCTGACACGTTCACGATCCAGCGCTCGGCGCTGATCGCCGCGCCGCCGGAGGCGATTTTTCCGCTGATCAGCGACCTGCGCGCGCTGTCGTCCTGGTCGCCGTTCGAGAAGGACCCCAACATGCAGCGCCGCCACGGCGGCGCGCTCTCCGGCAAAGGCGCGGTCTACGAATGGGACGGCAATCGGCAGGTCGGCGCCGGGCGCATTGCGATCATCGACTCGGTGCCGCCAAAGCGCGTCTCGCTCGCGCTTGACATGACGCGCCCGTTCGAAGCGCACAACAGGGTGGATTTCGTCTTGGAGCCACGGAGCAGCGGGACCGGCGCGGCTACCAGAGTCACCTGGGCGATGCAGGGGGCGCAGCCCTTGATGGCGAAACTGATGAGCCTGTTCATCAACTGCGACAAGATGGTCGGCAGCCAGTTCGAGCAGGGTCTTGCCAAGCTCAAGGCGCTGGTCGAGACGGCGCCGCAGGTGGCGGCGGAGTAAACTCGCCGCATCGTCCGCGCCCGACCGTTTCCACATCGGATGTCGACCACCGCAAATTGGCGGGCATGCAGTCAATGATGATTTCGCGCCGAACGCGCTCACGGCAGCTTGCTTGGGCCGACGCTTCCATTCTTTCCCGCCTCATGCGAGGCGGGTAAACTGGCACCATGAATGCGCCCGAGTCAGGGCTGCCGATTTTTCAGGCGCCGTTCGCGCCGCCGGATGAAGAGCTCGCGGCGGCACTGCTGAAGGATGCGGCCCGCGACAGCGCGGCCGAGCGACAGATCGATCTGCGCGCAAGACGGCTTATTGAGGCGATCCGCGCCAAGCCGACGGGTCTCGGCGGCGTCGAGGATTTTCTGCACGCTTATTCGCTATCGACCAAGGAGGGCCTCGCGCTGATGGTGCTGGCCGAGGCGCTGCTGCGGGTGCCGGACAGCGCGACCGCCGACCGGCTGATCGAGGACAAGCTCGCCGCCGGCCGCTGGCTCGACAGCGACGTGCATTCGACCGCGTTGCTCGTCTCGGCCTCGGCCTGGACGCTGGGCATAGCCGCGCGCATCATCCATCCGGGCGAGACGCCTGAGACGATTCTCGATGGCGTCGTGCGGCGGATCGGTCTGCCGGCAATGCGGGCGGCGATCCGCCAGGCGATGCGGCTGCTCGGCTCGCATTTCGTACTCGGCCAGACCATCGCCGAGGCGCTTGCGCGCGCCCGCGCCCGCGACCGTTCACATGATCGCTCACATGACCGCGCGCACGATCGCTCGCAGGGCGAGGGCCGCTATTCCTTCGACATGCTGGGGGAGGGCGCGCGCACCGCAGCTGATGCCGAACGACACTTCGAGGCTTATGCCGGCGCGATCGAAGCGATTGGGGCCAGCGCCGGCCGCTCGGCCGGCGCGGCGCGGCCGGGCATTTCGATAAAGCTTTCGGCGCTGCATCCGCGTTACGAGGCGGCCTCGCGGCAACGCGTGCTCGGCGAGCTGGCGCCATGCCTGCTCGAACTCGCGCGCATGGCCAAAGCGCACGACCTGCAGTTCACGATCGACGCGGAGGAGGCGGACCGGCTCGAGCTTTCGCTCGATGTCTTCAGCCGCGTGGTTGACGATCCGTCCCTGGTCGACTGGGAGGGTCTTGGGCTTGCGGTCCAGGCCTATCAGAAGCGCGCGCTTTCGGTGATCGATTGGGTCGAGCAGATCGCCGCAGCAAAGAACCGTAGGCTCACCGTGCGCCTGGTGAAGGGCGCCTATTGGGACACCGAGATCAAACGCGCGCAGGAGAGGGGCCTTGCCGGTTATCCGGTGTTCACACGCAAGGCGATGACCGACCTCAACTACATGGCCTGTGTGAAACGGCTTCTGTTCGCGCGCAACCGGCTATTTCCGCAATTCGCCACCCATAACGCGCTCACCGTGGCGAGCGTGATCGAGGATGCCGGCGGCGTCGACGGCTTCGAGTTCCAGCGGCTCTATGGCATGGGCGAAGCGCTCTACGACGCGCTGCGCGCCGAATTTCCCGCCGTCGCCTGCCGCATCTATGCGCCGGTCGGCGGTCATCGCGATCTGCTCGCCTATCTGGTGCGGCGGCTTTTGGAAAACGGCGCCAACTCGTCTTTTGTTTCCGTTGCCGCCGATCCACGCGTGCCGATCGAGACGATCTTGCGCCGGCCGCAGAGCTTCATCGGCACGGCTGCGCAGGCACACAACAGGAGGATTCCACTGCCGCGCGATCTCTATGCGCCGGAGCGGAAAAATTCGCCCGGCGTCGAGTTCGGGGATCGTGCCGGTCTCGATGCGCTGTTGCGCGAAATCGATGCGGCAGCGGCGGCTTACGAGAAGGCGCCGCCGAAAGCTGCGCCCCTGCTCGATGGCGTCACGCTCTCCGGGATCGAGCGGCCCGTGCGCTCGCCGATCGACGGCAGCGTCGTCGGCGCTGTCTGCGAAGGCGACGACGCGATTGCGCGCGCGGCCGTCGCCGCCGCCAATGCGGGCTTCGCCACGTGGTCGGCGATGCCGCTTGCCGAGCGGGCCGCGCGCTTGGAGCGTGCCGGCGACCAGATCGAGCGCAACCGCGGCCGCCTGCTGGCGCTGCTGCAGCGCGAGGGCGGCAAGACGCTCGACGACGCACTCGCCGAATGGCGCGAGGCGATCGACTATTGCCGCTATTACGCGGCGCAGGCGCGTATGGCACTGGCGCCGCAATCCATGCCGGGACCGACCGGTGAAAGCAATGAGCTGCGATATCGCGGCCGCGGCGTGTTCGCCTGCATCAGCCCGTGGAATTTTCCGCTGGCGATTTTCATCGGCCAGATTGCGGCGGCGCTGGCCGCCGGCAACACCGTAGTGGCAAAGCCCGCCGAGCAGACGCCGCTCATTGCCGCGCTCGCCGTTGCGCTGCTGCACGAGGCCGGCATCCCGACGGCCGCGCTGCATCTGCTGCCGGGCGCCGGCAAAGTCGGCGCGAGCCTGGTCGCGCATCCGCAGATCGCCGGCGTCGTCTTCACCGGCTCGACCGAAGTCGGCCGCGCCATCAATCGCGCGCTCGCGGAAAAGGCAGGGCCGATTGCGCCGCTGATCGCCGAGACTGGCGGCGTTAATGCCATGATTGTCGATGCCACGGCACTGCCCGAACAGGTCAGCGATGATGTCATGGCGTCGGCTTTCCGCTCCGCCGGTCAGCGCTGCTCGGCGCTGCGGCTGCTTTGCCTGCAGGACGATGTCGCCGAACGGATGCTCGAAGTCGTGATTGGTGCCGCGCGCGAACTTGGCGTCGGCGATCCGCGCCGGATCGAAACCCATGTCGGCCCGGTCATCGATGCCGAGGCGAAGGCCAAGCTCGAGCGCTGGATCGTCGACCACGAGCGCGCCGGCCGCGTGCTGTTTCGCTGGGACCGGTGCAATCGCCTGCCGGCAAATGCCACCACCGGGGGCACTTATGTTGCCCCCGTCATTATTGAGCTCGATCGCGCCCGCGACCTCGACCGCGAAGTCTTTGGTCCAGTTCTGCACGTAGTCCGCTACCGCGCCGCCGAGCTGGAGGCTCTGCTCGACGACATCGCGGCGAACGACACCGCCTTGACGCTCGGCATCCACTCCCGCATCGACCTGACGGCAGGCCGCATCGCGGCGCGGCTTGCGCACGGCAATGTCTATGTCAATCGCAACATGATCGGCGCCGTGGTCGGCACCCAGCCGTTCGGTGGTACCCGTCAGTCGGGCACAGGACCCAAGGCCGGCGGCCCCAATTATCTGCGGCGGATGGTGACCGAGCAGGTCGTCACCGTGAACACGGCGGCGGCAGGCGGCAATGTCGGGCTGCTTGCCCAAGACGAGTAGAGCAGCGCGATCGCCGGCTGGGCGCAATCCCTAGACGTGGAGGGCATTAACACAATCGCGACACGATCGCGCTATCCTGATGGGCCATGACTGATTCGATCTCGCGGCTTTTTCAGGCAGCCCACGCCTGCCGGCACGACGATCCGTCCACCTCGCGGACGGCGCGGCTATTGCGCTCGGGCCGCAGCAAGATGGCAAAAAAGCTCGCCGAGGAGGCCGTGGAGGTGGTGATCGACGCCATGAACGGCGACCGTGACGCGGTCATCAAAGAGAGCGCCGACCTGATCTATAACCTGGTCGTGCTGTGGGTCTCCTCCGGCATCCGCCCCGAGGATGTCTGGAAGGAGATGGACCGGCGCGAGCGGCTTCTGGGCATTGCCGAGAAAGTGCCGAAGAAGCTGCCCGAGGATTTCCCGCGGCGTCAGGTCGTCATGCTGGAAGGCAGGCGGAGCCGCAAGCGGCGGTGAGGCGAGTGGCCAGATTTTGCCGGACCCGGCCGTCTCTTGCGCTCGCCCCAGCGACAAATTCCCTTGATGGCGCGGCCACGATTTCGTCCGCGCGCCTGCCCGAGCAATCAACGGGAGATCTGCCTCGACGTCAGGTGGTGAAGCCTGCGAAGCGAAGCAGCGCATGGACAGCCCTTCTCACACCCGCTACCTAGCCACCCCATGCTTCGCCGCCTGTACGACTGGTGCGTTGACGCAGCCGGCAAGCCCTATGCCGCCTGGATCCTCGGCTGCGTTTCTTTCGCCGAAAGCTCGTTCTTTCCCGCGCCGCCAGACGTCATGCTGATCCCGATGGCGCTGGCGCGGCCGGATCGGGCGTTTTTCTTCGCCGCGCTCTGTACCGTTACATCGGTCGCCGGCGGCGTGCTGGGCTATCTCATCGGCGCCGAGCTCTATTCGACCGTTGGGCAGTGGCTGATCTCGCTCTACGGCTATGGCGACAGGGTCGAGGCGTTCCGCGAAGCCTATGCGCAATACGGCGCCTGGATCATCCTGCTCAAGGGCCTGACGCCGATCCCCTATAAGATCGTCACCATCACCTCGGGATTTGCCGGGTTCAATGTCGGGCTGTTCATCCTCATGTCGGTCGTTTCCCGCGGCATGCGCTTCTTCCTGCTGGCCTTGCTGATCAATCGCTATGGCGAGCGCGCCCGCCTCATCATCGAGAAGCGGCTTGGGCTCTGGGCGGGCTTAGGCTTGGTCCTTGTCGCCATTGGCTTTGTGATCGTGGTGCGGCTGTTTTGACCTTTTTCGTGCCCAATTTGACGCCAAGATCAGAAGGTCAGATTCGGCCTTGGGGCAGGGGCCCCGGGGGTCCAACGGGGGCTCAGTGGGTGAGCCGACCAGCAATCGGCTCACCCATTTGGCGATCATCGGTTGCAGCGGTCGGCCTATCGATCGGACCGCTGTCGACAAGGTCGTGATCGACGAGGACATTGTCGATAAGGCCATCATCGAAGAGGCCATCATCGAAGAGGCGATGGACGGAGTGGCCGTGACGCGACGCATCACCAGCGCAGGCCAGTGCAGGACAGCGGCAGGCCTTATTGTTGCAGCGGCGCTGCTTGCGGGCGGAGCGCGTCCGGCTGCCGCCGAAAATGGCACTCAGACGCCACAGGCCAATCCGGCGCCTGCGGCGGCCAGCCCGGGCGCAGGCCCGCAGCCGAGCCCGTCCGGATCGGCCGCGCCGCAATCCAGTTCGGCCCCGCCATCGACCCCGGTCTTGACGCTGCCGCCGCAGCCCCCTCCGCCGCAACTTCCAAGCCAGGCGTCGTCCGCGCCGGCAGCGCCGCCCGAGAAGCGCGGCTTCCTCAATGAGCTCGGCCAGTGGTGGAACGAATCGATCGCCAACTGGAATGCCAAGCTGAAGGAGCAGCAGTCAAAGCTCGACGAGTTCAACAAGGAGCAGAGCGCGGCGATGAAGAGCGCCGCCGACGCCGTGGTTCGCTTCTCGAGCTCCAAGGTGATCGAGACCCAGCAGCTCTGCCCGGTGGCCGGCAATGGCGCGCCCGATTGCGCCACCGCGGCGACCAGCGTCTGCAAGGGCAAGGGTTTCAGCAGCGGCCAGCCGATCGATATCCGCACCGCAGAACGCTGCAAGGCTTCGCTGTGGGTATCCGGCGACAAGCCGACGCCGGCCAATTGTCCGGTCGAGACGGTGCTGCTGCGGGTCGCCTGCCAGCAGTGAAGGGGCTTTGCCTTTCGCCTCCCGCCTCTTGCAAATGTGCTAAGCGTTCTTGTCGGTCGACTGGAGAGGCTCGGCGCATCGCGCCGCGCCTTGATGTCGGCCGATGCGCTTCCGCCGCATCCTTCAAGGCTCGCGCCGCGCGCGGGTCGCTCAGGATGACGGTTCAGAGTCTGAATTGTCGAGGGAAACGACGCGCCATGATGTCCGACGCCGATCGCAGCAAGGCCGCCGATATTCTGATGCAGGCGGAGAAGGAGCGTAAACAGGCGGTCCAGCTGTCGAAGACCTGGCCCGATATTACGATCGAGGATTCTTACGCGATCTCCAGCGAAGTGGCCAAGCGCAAGATCGCGGGCGGCGCCAAACTGATCGGCCACAAAGTCGGCCTGACCTCGAAGGCGATGCAGCGCTCATCGCAGATCGACGAGCCGGATTACGGCCATCTGCTCGATCACATGATGATCGCGGACGGCGCGCGCATTCCACATGCAAACTATTGCCTGCCGCGTGTCGAAATCGAGCTTGCCTTCATCATGGGCAAGCCGCTGAAAGGTCCGGGCGTCGGCCTGCCCGACGTGCTGCGCGCGACCGAATACGTCGTCCCGGCGATCGAGATCGTCGACGCGCGGCTGCAGGACCCGCGCAAGATCGTCGATACGGTTGCCGACAATGGCGCCGCCGCCGGCATCGTCATCGGCGGCCGGCCGATCGGGCCGCTCGATGTCGATCTGCGCTGGGTCGGCGGCATCATGTATCGCAATTCCGAGATCGAGGAGACCGGCGTCGCCGCCGGCGTGCTCGGTCATCCGGCGCTCGGTGTGGCCTGGCTCGCCAACAAGCTCGGCCAGCACGGCGTGACACTCGAAGCCGGCCATATCGTGCTTGCCGGTTCCTTCACCCGTGTGGTCTTCGCGCGCAAAGGCGACACGCTGCACGCCGATTTCGGCAATCTCGGCGGTATTGCCGTGCAATTCGTGTAATCCCGCCCGCCAGCGCGGGAGAGGCGGCGTGTCTTGAACCTTACGCGGCACGGCGCGATCATGCGCCCTGCCTGGCCCGGGGTGAGCGTGACCGTGCACACCCAGCATTGGTTCTCGATTCGTTGGCCTTTCGCCGTCGCGGCACTCGCCGTGTCGGCGACGACGCTGCATGCGGCGCTGCCGACCGATCCGGGAGTCTCCGGCCGCACTTCGACGGAGGGCGAATTGCTGATCGCCGCGCCGGAAATGCGCGAGCCGTTCGATCACGCCGTCATTTTGATGGCGCAACACAACCGCGCGGGCGCGCTCGGCATCGTCATCAATCATCCGGCCGGCACGCGGCCGATTGCCGAGGTGCTGCAGGCGCTCGGCGTCGACGCGAGCGGCATCAGCGCAAGCGTGCCGCTCTATCTGGGCGGCCCGGTCAGCCCGAACATCGCCTTCGTCCTGCACACGTCCGATTATCATCGTCCCGATACGATCGACATCGACGGCAAGGTCGCGCTCACCGGCGCCGCCGACGTGTTGCGCGATATCGGCCTCGGCCGCGGGCCAAGCAAAAGCCTGCTCGCGTTCGGCTATGCCGGCTGGGCGCCCGCGCAGCTGGAAAACGAGATAGCAAGCGGCGCCTGGACCACTGTGCCCGAGGATCCGGCTCTGGTCTTCGATGCCGATCGGTCGCGGGTCTGGGCCGACGCGCTCGCGCTGCAAAAGTCGGCCAAATAACGTATGATTCCAAAAAACATGCCCCCGATTCGGGGTGGTTGTCCTCAGGCGTTGTCGGCCTTGCAGGCTCTCCGCCGCGATTGAAGGAATCCGAAGTCCGCCGCACCGACCGGGTGAGATCAATGCTCGAACGCGCGCAATTTCACGGCGTCCTGCCCTATCTGGTGTCGCCCATCGATGCGGCCGGCCGTGTCAAATCTGCCGTGCTTGCGCGACTGATCGAAGATCTGATCGATGCCGGCGTGCATGGACTGACGCCGCTCGGCTCGACCGGGGAGTTTGCCTATCTGAGCAATGCGCAGCGTACGGATGTCGTGCGCGCGACCATCGAGGCGGCGCGCGGCCGCGTGCCGGTGGTCGCCGGCGTCGCCGCGACCGCGACCGCGGACGCCGTGGCGCAGGCCAAGAGCTATCAGAATCTGGGCGTCGACGGCATCCTTGCCATCCTCGAGACCTATTTCCCGCTCGCGGAAGCGCAGGTCGAGGCTTATTTCCGCGCCATCGCCGACGCAGTCGACATTCCGGTCATTCTCTACAGCAATCCGCAATTCGAGCGCACCGATCTGGCGCTCGATGTCATCGCGCGTTTGAGCGAGCATCCGCGCATCCGCTACCTCAAGGATGCTTCGACCAATACCGGCCGGCTGCTGTCGATCGCCAATCGCTGCGCCGGGCTAAAACTGTTTTCCGCCTCGGCGCATATTCCGGCCTGCGTCATGCTGATCGGCGGCGTCGGCTGGATGGCGGGCCCGGCCTGCGTCATTCCGCGCCAGAGCGTGAAGCTTTATGAGCTTTGTCGCGCCGGGCAATGGGCCGAGGCCATGGCGGTGCAGCGCCGGCTGTGGCAGATCAACGAGATCTTCGCGCGTTTCAATCTCGCCGCCTGCATCAAGGCTGCGCTCGAGATCAAGGGCTATGACGTCGGCGATCCGATCCCGCCGCAGCCGAAGCTCGGCAGCAGGGAGCGCGACATCATCGCCGCGTGCCTTGCCGATGTCGAAGAGCTCGTGGCGGTGTTTTAGAGTGCTAAGTTCGCGCCGGCACAATCGCCGCGCAATTCCGCGCGAGCGGGAATCCAGCGGCTTGTCAAAGCTGCGGACGGCGTCGTCTCAGTACTTCAGTCCCCGCTACCGCGTCGCTTTTGCGGGCGACGAGCGCGTGCAGTGACACGAGCCGTACGGCTCCGCCGCATTCGTTAATTTCTTCCAACCGAATCTTAACGCTTCCTTGCTAAAGGTCCCGCCTTCCTGACTCTTCGCGGATGCGCGGCGACGCGCAGAGGTGGCCTTGGCTTCGGTCGATTCGGATTATGCTGCGCCTGTCGCGTTCGAGCGCACGGCCTCGGCGATCGCAAGCGCCAGGCGCGCTGCTCTCGCCGATCGCTATCCGCTCGATTCCTTCACGGTCGAATGGCGCTGGCTGGCCGATCTCGTCGCGATTGCCGATGATTGGCGCGAGCTTGCCGCGCGCGCGCTCGAGCCCAATGTGTTTTACGAGCCTGCCTTTGCGCTTGCCGCCGCCGCGGTATTCGGCCGCGACGTCGGCGCGGCTTTGGTGTGGTCGGACGCGGCGCGGCGCGAGCTCGTCGGCCTGTTTCCGGCACGCGTGACGCGGCGCCGCTATGGATTGGCGCTGCCGGTGCTCGAAGGCTGGACGCATCCTTACGGGCCGCTCGGCACGCCGCTTGTCGTGCGCCAAGCCGCGGAGCCGGTGATCGCCGCCTGGCTCGCATATCTCGCCGGCAATCGCGGATTGCCCGGCCTGCTGTTCTTGCCGTTGCTGGCCGAGGAGGGACTGTTCGCCGGCGCGCTCGGCGCGAGCCTGCGTCGCCTGCAGATGCCGCACGCCGATTTCGCACGCCATCAGCGGCCGCTGCTGCAGCCTGGCGACGATCGTCACGCTTATCTCGACCATGCCGTCTCGGCGCATCGACGCCGCGAATTGCGGCGCAGTGTCCGACGTCTTGCCGATCTCGGTGCGCTGTGCTTTGCGGCAAGCAGCGACCCCGTCGCAGTCGTCCGCGACAGCGAGGATTTTTTCGCGCTTGAAACCGGCGGCTGGAAGGGCGAACGCGGTACTGCGGCGGTGCAGAACGAGGCGGTGCGCGCCTTTATGACAGCCGCGATCCGGGCGCTCGGCGCGCAAGGCAAGGTTGCGGTCAATCGCATCCTGCTCGACGGGCGCGCGATCGCCGCGACCATTACGCTGCGCTCGGGCGACGGCGCCTGGTACTGGAAGACGGCCTATGACGAGGCCTATGCGCGGCATGCGCCCGGCGTGCTGCTGAGCGCGGCATTGACCGAAGACCTGGCGGCGAACAGCGCGATCGCGCGGACGGATTCATGCGCCGCTCCAGGCAATCCGATTCTCGACGGTCTCTGGCGCGAACGGCTTGCGCTGTGCGATCGGCTGATCGCGCTGCGTCCTCAGGCGCCGTTTCCATGGGCGTGCCGGCTGGAGAGCCTGCGCGGCGCGGCGCAAGTGACGGTCAAGTCGATGCGCGCGCGGCTGGGGCATCGGCAGCGTGTACGCAGCCTGCCGCGACGACATCAAGAGTGAAGAGTGCGCCTCTCAGGCGCCCGTCTAGGCGTACAGACAAGGGAGCAGTCTGCCCTTCGGCTGTCGCTCATGCTCATACTTCAAATTCGCTTTGCACCAGTCATTGACATTTCCCGCGGCTTGCCGCGTAGCTTGCGCGCCCTCGACAAGTGACTCCGCTTCATCGCAATGACCAAACCAGTCACAATCCGCATGGGCGGCTACGGACCGCCCACAACCTCGTTCTCGCGCGCGCTCAAACTCGTCGGCGACACCCTGCAGGCGCAATTCGGCGACCGCGTCGACATCAAATATGTCTGGAACATCATGGATTTCGGCTATCGCGCCGAAGAGATTCTGTGGCTGGTCGAAGACGGCGTTTTGTCGCTCGGCTATCAATCTTCGAGCTATCTCACCGATCGTGTGCCGGAGCTCGGCTTTGTCGATCTGCCGTTCCTGTTCGCGACGCGCGAGCAGGCGCGCGGCGCGATCGATGGTGCGCTCGGCGCCTATCTGCGCGAGCGCATCGAGGCGCGGGTGAATTACCGGATCCTCGGCTGGTTTGAAAACGGCTTCCGACATATTTCAAACCGACTGCGCACGGTGCGCGTGCCGGCCGATCTCAAAGCCATGCGCATTCGCGTGCTGCCGAGCGAGGTGCAGGCCAAGACCTTTGCGCTCCTCGGCGCCGTGCCGGTGCGCTGCGATCTGACCGAAGCGATTGCCGGCATCAAGGCCGGTACGCTCGACGCGCAGGAAAATCCGTTCGCCAACACCGTGACGTATGGCGTGCACAAATTTCACCGCTTTCACACGGTTACCAACCACTTCTACATATCGCGGCCGATCTTTCTCAATGGCAGGCAGTTCGAGGCGTGGCCGGCCGATCTGCAGACTGCAATGCAAGAGACCGTCAAGAAAGCCGTAGCCTTTCAGCGCGACCTCGCGATCGAGGAAGACCGCGAGGCGCGCGCGGCGATCGAAGCGGTCGGCTGCGAGATCACCGAATTGAGCGCCGACGAGCACGCCCGGTTCCGCGCCGCGGTGGCGCCGCTGCTCGGCGAAGCGCGCCACACCTATGAGGCGAAGTTGTTCGCGATGATATAGAAGCTGCGGCCGTCGCGCGGATCGCTGCGAGTTTTTTTGACGGCGGCTTGCGTCGGCCGGCGCCGGTCGCATATCGGATGCCGCGTCCGCCGGTCTGTGTCGCGCCGACTCTCAGCTGCGCCGATCGTCCGGCTTGGCCATGATCAGCGACCAATAGACCTTGTACTTCGACTTCGGCGTGTAGACCGCCGCAATTCCCATCCGCGTGACGCTGGCATTGAGCATATTGGCGCGATGCGGCGGCGAATCGCGCCAGCCGGAAAAGGCCTCCGCCAAAGTGTGATAGCCGGCGCCGATGTTTTCGACTGCGACCGCGGCGTTATAGCCGGATTTGCGGATGCGCTCGGCAAACGGATGGGCGGCGTCGTGATCGAGCTTGTCGCGCGCCGCCATGGCGTGCGCCTGATCGCCGGCGAGCCGCATCAATTCGGGATCGATGACGACCGGCCCGAGCCCGTTGTTGCCGCGATAGCCGGAGATCATGGACTGCGCGGCATTGGCATCGAGCTCGGCGTCGGTCCGCGCGAGATCCCTGTAGAAGCTCGGTTGCCCGGGCGGCGGCCCGCCGTCGGTGCAGGCGGCAAGCGACGCCGCGCCGATCAGCACAAGAGCGGCCAACAGCACCTCGCTCCGCTTGCGCATCTTAGGTCCCCCGGAAACCCCGCCTGTGCACTGTTCGGGTAAAAAAGTGACGGAAGCGTGAAAGTGCGGCGGTGTAATATGCCTTTGCTTCAAGCGCCGAACAATCTGCGCCGGCCCGCATCTGAGTCTGATAGCGCAGAGCGGCCTTGACTCAAGCCTTTTGCCCGCGCTGCCGTCGGCGGTGGAATGTAAGCTACAATACCGCCTCACGGCGCGACACCGACGTCGCAGTCCTACCCTGGCGCGGCTTCGAGCACTCCGTTACCATTGCCGCAAGCGCCGTTGCATGCGGCGTGCCAAGGAGTTGTCCACATGGTTGCCAATGTGAGCCGCCCGACCGATCCCGCGCCGGCCAGTCGCACGCCGGGCGCCAAGCGCGCCGCTCCCGGCGAATATCTGTTCAACCTCGCCACCATGAATCACATTCCCGGCGGTCCGGATTATTCGACCGCGAACGGGGCCTGCGTCGAAGGCGACCGCATGATTATCGGCCTGATGCGGATGCCTGCCGGCACCGGCGCGCAGCCGCATTCGCATCCCAATGAGCAGTGGATTTATATTCTGGAGGGCACGTTTCACGCCACCATCGGCGGCGAGACAATCGAGGCCAAGCCCGGTTCGGCTCTCTATATCCCGGCCGATGTCGTGCATTCGGGCAAGGCCGGCGCCGAGGCTGATGTCGTTTTCTTTACCGTGAAGGACGCTTCCCACAGCCTTCACGGCATAAAAGCTGCATAAGCGGGCCCGATAAAGAAGGCTCAAACAACCAAGTTTTGCCAACAGCCGAGGCGGCCGTGCCGGTTACCAAGCGCAAAGTTGAAACACGATCCGCACATTGGTCGCTCGTTTGGCTGAGCTTGGCCGCCGCCGCCGCGATGCCGGGCACCGGCCCGGCTGCCGCGCAGGATTGGCCGTCGAAGCCGATCCGGGCCTTCATTCCTTTCGCGGCCGGCAGTGCCACAGACATCATTCCACGCGCCGTATTCGATCAGATGAGCGCGGTGCTTGGTCAGCCCTTCGTAGTCGAAAATCGCGGCGGCGGCGGCGGGTCGCTCGGCGTCCGCGAGGTCACGCGCGCCGAGCCAGACGGCTATACCATCCTTGCGGATTCTTCGGCGCTGACGGTCGCCCCTTGGCTTATCGATAACCTGCCCTACGACACGACGCGAGATCTGTCCGCCGTCATTCCGCTGGGCAAGAACGCCAATGTGCTGATCGTGCCGCCGGCACGGGGCTGGAAGACCGTGCAAGAACTGGTCGCGGCGGCTAAGGCCAATCCGGGATCGATCAATTACGGTTCGGCGGGCATCGGCACCGCGACCCATGTCAGCGCCGAACGGTTTCGCGCCGCCGCGAACTTCCAGGCGACGCATGTCCCCTATAAGGGCGGCGCCGATGCGCTGACCGATCTGATGACCGGCCGGATCGACTTCTATTTCTGCCCAATCTCGACCGCGCTGCCGATGATCCGCGACGGTCGCGCCGTCGCGCTCGCGGTGTCGACGCCGACGCGCGCACCCGAGCTGCCCGACGTGCCCACCACGGTCGAAGCCGGCTATGCCAATTCGGACTACACCGTGTGGTATGGCGTCTTCATGCCGGCGAAGACGCCGCGCGACATCGTGCACAAGTTCTACGAGATCGCGAGCGGCGTCCTGCGCAGCCCGGTCATGCAGCGCAGGTTTGCCCAGCTTGCGGTCGAACCCATGCCGATGACGCCGGAGCAGTTCGACACTTATGTCGCCGAGGATTTGGCGGCAAACGGCAAGCTCTTAAAGGCGGCGATCAAATAAAACAACACGAGCGCGGAGGCCAAGGACGGCGCCGCGCGCGAAAGGGAGGATGCATGAAAACGATGAAACTGCTGTTGGCCGCGCTCGTCGGTATCGCCGCCGCCGCCGCGGCACAGGCGCAGGACAAATATCCCTCCAAGCCGGTGAAGATCATCGTGCCATACGCGCCCGGCGGAGCAACCGACATCGTCGCGCGCATCCTGGGCGACCAGTTGGGCAAGAGTCTCGGCCAGCAGTTCTATGTCGAGAACAAGCCCGGCGCGTTTGGCATCGTCGCGATCGAGGACTTGGCCAATTCTCCGGCCGACGGCTACACGCTGATGATCGGCAATGTCACGACCAACGCGATCACGCCCATCATCTATCCCGGAAAATTCCATATCGATTACGCCAAGGACATCGTGCCGGTCACTGATCTGGTCGATATTCCCGCATTCCTGTTGGCGACGACCAAGAATTTTGACGTCAAATCGGTCGCCGAGCTCGTCACTTACGCCAAAGCGCATCCCGGCCAGGTCCGCTACGGCACGGTCGGTCCCGGCAGCTATCCGCATTACGACATGGCGTATTTCGCCAAGCGCGCTGGCGATCTCGACATGGCGGCCATTCCCAACAAGGCCGGGGCGTCCGGCGTCATCAACGATATGCTCAACGGCTCGACCCAGACCGCCTTCCTCAACGTCGCCAGCGCCACGCCGCAAGTGAAAGCCGGCAGTTTCCGCGCGCTGGCGCTGGTCAATCATAGCCGACTGCCCGACTACCCCGACCTGCCGACCATGCAGGAGGCCGGTTATGCCGGTGTCGGCACCATCGCCTGGCAGGGCCTCTTCGCGCGCGCCGGCACACCCAAAGACGTGCTGCAGAAGATTTTCGATGCAACCGTCGCGGCGCTGAAGGCGCCCGGGGTTGTCGAGGCCTTCCACAAGCAGACCTTCAACATCGTGCCCAATGCTTCGCTCGACGACGCCAAGACATGGCTCGCCGGCGAGATGGCGACCTGGCGCAAGATCACGAGCGAAGTGAAGATCGAGACGGAGTAGCGGTTTTTGCGGGGCGCGGGCGAAAACCCGCGAACCCGGGATCCATGCTCCAGAGCCTTGCAAAGCTGACGCTCAATCCAATCGCTCAGTCGCGTGATTATGGATTCCGGGTTCCGCGCGGAGCCCGTGTCGGGCCAACCAAAAGGTCGGGCGCGTCGGCGCGACCCGGAATGACGAACGGAATTTGCAGCCATGAAAGCCGAGCCGTCGCTTCCCGCCCAGCCCATTCTCGTCGAAAAGGATGTCGAGGTACCGATGCGCGACGGCGCGCGACTGAAGGCGGATGTGTTCCGCCCCAATGCCGACGGCAAATATCCGGCCATCCTGAATCTCGGTCCGTATCAGAAAGACAAGCTTTGGATCGTGCCGGATACGCTCGGCGAGCCGCAGAACGAATGGATGAACTGGGAGACCATCAATCCGCAATGGTGGGTGCCGCGCGGCTATGCCGCGGTGCGCGTGGACGGCCGCGGCTCCGGCAAGTCACCCGGCCAATGCGAACCGTGGTCGCTCGCCGAAGCGATTGATTTCTACGACGCCATCGAATGGGCGGCGGCGCAGCCCTGGTGCAACGGCCGTGTCGGGCTGCTCGGCATTTCCTATTACGCGATCAACCAATGGTTTGTCGCCAACCTCGCGCCGCCGTCCCTCAAAGCCATTATTCCCTGGGAAGGCTTTGCCGATCTCTATCGCGATGCGCTCTATCAGGGCGGCATCGCGAGCCTGTTCATGACCAATTGGTACACCGCGCATCTCTTGCATCATCTGCTCGGCCGCGCCTCGCAGCACCTGCCCGACGGCTGGCAGGTCAACACGCTGCATTTCTGGCTGCACAACAATCTCGATTCTGGCGCTTTTCGCGGCGCGCAGGCGCAATGGGACAAGATCAAGGTGCCGTTCTTCTCGGTCGGCAACTGGACCGGCATGGCGCTGCATCTGCGCGGCAATACCGAAGCCTTCATGCGCGCAGCGACCCCGCACAAGAAATTGCGCATCCATCTGGGTTCGCATGTGCATCCGTTCTATACCGACGACGGCCGGCAGGATCAGATCCGTTTCTTCGATTATTGGCTCAAAGGCATCGACAACGGGGTCATGGAGGAGCCGCCGGTCAAGCTTGCGATCCGCAAGGGCGCCGATGCTTTCGAATGGCGCTACGAGCACGAATGGCCGCTTCTACGGACGCGCTGGACCAAGCTCTACTTCGATCTGTCGCAGCCGCAAACGGCGCCCGCGGCCGGCATGCCGCTCACCGGCACATTGGAACTAAAAAATCCGCCTGCCGTGGGGTCGCGCAGCTATCCGGCTGCGAGCCTGGGCTCGATGGGCTCGACCTCGGCCGCCTCGTCGCAGGTCATGGGCGGCGGCATCAAACCGGGCATGGGCGTTTCACTTGAGACGACACGGCTTTCGGCCGATACCGAAATCACCGGGCCGCTCGCCGCGGTGCTGTGGGTGTCGAGCACGACCGAGGACATGGATCTGTTTCTTACGCTGCGCAATATCGGGCCCGACGGCGATGAGATACTGGAGACCGGCCAGCAGGGCGCGCCGGTGCCGGTGGCAAAAGGCTGGCTGCGCGTCTCGCATCGCGAGCTCGATCCGGATCTGTCGCTGCCCTATCGGCCCTATCACAAGCACACGCGCCGCCTTTATCTGACGCCGGGCGAGATCGTGAAGGTCGAGGTGGAAATCTGGCCGACCTCGATGGTGTTCAAGAAAGGCCATCGCATTCGGCTCGACATCCAGCCGCGCGATGGCGTCGGCAGCGCGCAATACATGCACTATCACGCCGACTACAATACAGGCGCCGTCAATACGATCTACGCCGGCGGCGACAGGGAATCATATTTGCTGCTGCCGGTGATCCCGGCAGCGGAGCAATGAACAGGAACGCATCGAGCATTTTCCGGAAAAGCGGGTTACGCCCAGCCATGATGTGGCAATGACGATCCGTACTCAGATTTCGTTAACGATTGAGCGGCAAATCGTTAACCTCAAAACAACTGGCCGGCGAATATTTTCAAGCGTTTACTTCTCTTACGGTCTTCGGCGGGCGCTATGCTGGGCGGTTTCAACCTGTCAAAGGCAAGCCGCAATGGGACGCTCGTCGTCCTGGCGGGCGCTGTCGGATTTGCCTTAGGCCTCGGCGCCGTCTTGGCCTATGGTCCAATGTCGCTTGCCGAACTGCTGTGCGATGCACCGGTCGCAATCCAGAGCGTTCTGCTGGCGACGCCGCTTAGCTTCGGCGCCGCTGCCGCGGCCGGGCTGTTTGCCAATCTCCGCCGCCGCGTGCGCGTGCGACTGCTGCGCAACGCGCTGAATTACATGACGCAGGGTCTGTGCATGTTCGACCGTACCGGTCGGCTGATTCTGTGCAACGAGCGTTATGCCGAACTCTATCATTTGCGTCCCGAACAGGCGCGGCCGGGCGTGCATTTGCGCGATCTTCTGGCTTATCGCGCCGCCACCGGCACATTCGTCGGCGATCCGGAGAGTTATGTGGTCAACCTGCTGCGGCAGGCGGCTGATGGGCGGACCGAGTCAAAAACCATCGAACTGCCGGACGGCCGCATCATGGCCGTTGTGTCTCGGCCGATGCCGGGCGGCGGCTGGGTGGCGACCCACTTCGATGTCACCGAGCGCCTGCGCGTCGAACAGGAGCGCGACACGCTGCTGCGGCGCGAGGAGCGGCGGCGCCAAACCGATCGGGCGATTGCGTCGTTCCGGGCCCGCGTTGAAAGCGGTCTGCGCACGGTCAGCGACAGCACCGGCGCCATGAAAGTCGCCGCGAAGTCGCTATTGACCAGGTCGGATCACACGCTCAGGCGCGCCGAGGCCGCCGTGCACGGCTCGAACGAAGCCTCCAGCAATGTCGAGACCGCCGCCGCGGCGGCGGCCGAGCTTTCGGTGTCGATCAAGGAGATCAGCCGCCAGCTCAATCAGACGAGCGGTGTCGTGCGCAGCGCCGCCGCCGACGCCACAGCGACCAATGAGGACATCGCCGCGCTCGCCAATATTGCGCAGCGGATCGGCGACGTCGTCAAACTCATCCAGGACATCGCCGGCCAGACCAATCTTCTGGCGCTCAATGCCACGATCGAAGCGGCACGCGCCGGCGAAGCCGGCCGCGGTTTTGCCGTAGTGGCGTCCGAGGTGAAATCGCTCGCCGTACAAACCGCCAAAGCGACGGAGGAAATCACGCACGAGATTCTCTCGGTGCAGAATTCGAGCGGCAAGGCGGTATCCGCGATTCGCGACATCACGGCACGCATACAGGAGATCAACAGCTATACCAGCGCTGTGGCGCTGTCGCTCGAGCAGCAGGAAGCCGCCACCGGCGAAATCTCACACAATGTCGCCGGCGCGGCGAGCGGCGCCAAAGGCATTGTCACCGCGCTCGGCGAAGTCGCGGGCGGCGTCACGCAGACCAGGAGCTCGGCCGAGACCGTGTTGGCTGCCTCCGAACGGGTCGAGGACGCCATGGCCAAGCTGCGCGGCGAGGTCGAGGAGTTCTTGGCGACGGTTGCGGCGTAGGGGTCGCTCGCAAGCCTCTATAGGGCTTGGCAAGGCGCTTCGCGCCGAGCCCTCACGGCGGCGCAATTTTTATCCGCCGCCCTTCATCAGCCGACCAATAGCCGGCATATTGCGCCTGCATGGTCGCATAGGCGAGATCGAGATCGGCCAGAGGCTGCCGGCCGGTCGCGACGCATTCCATGAAATCCTGGATTTCCTGCAGATAGCCGCGCGTCCATTCCTCCTCGAGGCAGACGAATTGCCAGCCGGTTTTGCGGTCGACCTTTTCGGTGATGTACACGTCCTTCAGTTTCTGCTCGTCGGTCATGTAGGTGAGCATGTGATTGTTGGGCGTGATATTGGCGAACAGCGCGCCGCCGCTGGTATAGGTCTCGATCAGATTGCGCACGCCGCCCATGATCATGTCGCCGGAAATGATCGTCGCCTTGGTGCCGTCCGAGAATGTCAGCGTCAGCGTGCCCCAATCCTCGACATCGACCGGATTGGCCTTGATATGCTGCTTCTCCGCCGGCGTCAGGCAGGCGGCCACGTTGCCGACATCGGCGGTCACCGCGGCAACACAAACAGCTTCGCCGCGCGCCTTCGCCTCCACACGCTTGAGATGCAGCACGGCGGCGAGCGGATGGCAGCCCATGCGAATGAGTGAGCCACCGCCGGTCATCGCCCACTGCGCGGCATGCGCGGCATGCGAGCCGCTGTGGCTCTCCTCCGCTTTCATGAACAGGATCTTGTCCTTGGTCGCGCGCAGCATCTCGACGGTCTTTGTCAGCGCCGGCGCGTAGATCCAATCTTCGGCATACATGAAAAGCCTGCCGCTCGCTCTGATTGCGGCGCGGGTCTTGTCCATCTCGGCCATCACGCGCTCATACATCGCGGCTTTCGGCACGTGCCGGCCGATCGGCGCGCGATCACCCGTCTGGCCGAAATAGCCGGCGAACGGCTTTTCGCAGATCACATGTTTTCCGGCGCCGGCCGCGGCCACGATCATTTCGGTGTGCAAGGCCGGCGGCGTGCAAATATCGACGACATCGATCGAAGGATCGGCCAGCACCTGCCGATAGTCGCGGTAGGTCTTGGCAATGCCGTGCTTCGCAGCGAACCGCTCGACATGATCGCCGCGCGACACGACGGCGACGACTTCGGCTTCGACCCCATAGACGCGCTTGTAGGCATACATGTGCAATTCGGCGACAAAGCCGGAGCCGATCAGGCCCACTCTTATTTTCACCATGGCGATACTCCCGACTGGGATGGCGGTCGGCACGGCATCCTATGGCCGTCACCCTGAACTGCTCGGCGCGAAGCGCCAAAGCTTGAAGGGTATAGCCGATGCGGGTTGACGGCATCCTTCGAGGGCTGTTTCGCGGCCGCCTCGGCATGAGGTAACGAGAGACGCAGGCGCATGATCGGACAAGCCACTCAGCGCACGAGACAGGGCCGCTTGGGATCGAAGGTCCAGCCCGGTTTGAGATACTGCATCGCCATTGCGTCGTCGCGCGCGCCGAGGCCGTGACGCTTGTAGAGCTGGTGCGCCTTCTCGACCTGATCGAGATCGATCTCGATGCCGAGCCCCGGCCGTCGCGGCACGTCGATCTTTCCGTTTCTGATCTGCAGCGGTTCCCTGGTCAGCCGCTGCCCGTCCTGCCAGATCCAATGGGTGTCGATCGCCGTGACCTTGCCGGGCGCCGCCGCCGCGACATGGGTAAACATCGCAAGCGAAATGTCGAAGTGATTGTTGGAATGCGAGCCCCAGGTCAGGCCGAAATCGCGGCACATCTGTGCCACCCGCACCGACCCCTGCAGCGTCCAGAAGTGCGGATCGGCGAGTGGAATGTCGACCGCCTGCAGGCTGATCGCATGTGCCATCTGCCGCCAATCGGTGGCGATCATGTTGGTGGCTGTCGGCAGTCCCGTGGCGCGGCGGAACTCCGCCATGATCTCGCGCCCGGAATAGCCGGCTTCGGCGCCGCACGGATCTTCGGCATAAGCGAGCACCGCACAGCCGCTGCAAAGCCGGATCGCCTCTTGCAGCGACCAGGCCCCGTTCGGATCGAGCGTGATGCGGGCGCGCGGAAAGCGCCCGGCGAGCGCGGTCACCGTTTCGATCTCGGCTTCGCCCGCCAGCACGCCTCCCTTCAATTTGAAGTCGTTGAAGCCGTAATGCGCATGCGCGGCCTCGGCGAGGCGGACCACCGCGGCCGTGGTGAGCGCCTTGTCGTGACGCAGGCGAAACCAGTCGATCTTGGCGTCGGGCTCGGCGCGATAGGGCAGACTGCACTTGGTGCGATCGCCGACAAAGAACAGATAGCCGAGCGTCTCCACCGCCTCGCGCTGCTGGCCTTCGCCCAGCAGCGCGGCGACCGGTACGCCGAGGAATTGCCCGAGCAGATCGAGCAGTGCCGCCTCGATCGCCGTAACGGCATGAATGGTGACGCGCTGGTCGAAAGTCTGCAGGCCGCGGCCGCCGGCATCGCGGTCCGCGAAACTTTTGCGTGCGGTATTGAGAATGTCGTTATAGCCGCCGATCGGCTGGCCGAGGACCAGCGGCCGGGCATCGTCCAAAGTCTGGCGAATGCGCTCGCCGCCCGGCACCTCGCCGATGCCGGTATGGCCTGCATTGTCGCGCAAGATAACGACATTACGCGTGAAAAACGGCGCATGCGCGCCGGACAGGTTGAGCAGCATGGCGTCGTGCCCCGCTACCGGCACGACCCGCATTTCGGTGATCTTTGGCGACGAGCCGGTATGCGACGCGACCGTCATAAAGGTTCAGCTCCGCGTTGCCACGATGATGCCGACAAGGGCGATCATCGCCCCGCCGCGTAGCCCTGCATGCCGCGCGGATTGGCGGCGGCGCGGCGGCGGCGGCCTTGGCGCGATGCCGCGGTGAGGCGGCCTTCCGACCAGTCCGGGCCGCGCTCGACGATGTGGCCGCGGCGGGTCAATTCATCGACAGTCTTCTGCGGCACGCGGCCTTCCAGCACCAGCACGCCGGGCCGCGCGGTGCGCGGCCAGAACGAGCTGGGGAAGTGCTCGGAATGCCAGGCCGGCGCATCGATGGACTCCTGCAGATTCATGCGGCAATGGACGTGGCGCAAAAACATCTGCGTGATCCATTGGTCTTGGCCGTCACCGCCGGGCGAGCCCCAGGCGAGGTAGGGCTCGCCGTCGCGCAGTGCGAGCGTCGGCGACAGCGTGGTGCGCGGGCGCTTGCCGGGCGCGAGCGCGGCCGGATGCCCTTCCTCGAGCCAGAACATCTGCGCGCGCGTGCCGAGCGGAAAGCCGAGCTCGGGAATGACGGGCGAGGAATGCAGCCAGCCGCCCGACGGCGTCGAGGAGATCATGTTGCCGGCCTGGTCAATAATGTCGAAATGCACGGTGTCGCCGCGCATCGATCCCATCCGCCCGACCGTCGGCTCGCCGGCGCCGAGTGAGCCCACGGTCGGCTCGCCGGCGCCGGCCGTAAGCGGCGCGGCCTCGCGGCGCAGCTTGACGATCGCGCCAAAACCTTCGATCGAGCCGGGCCGCAAGTCGAGCGAGGCCTTGTCGGTGACGAGCTTGCGGCGCGCCGCGTTATAGGCGTCAGACAACAGCGTCGCCATCGGCACCTTGACGAAATCAGGATCACCGTAGAACGCCTCGCGGTCGGCATAAGCGAGCTTTGAACATTCGACGATGAGATGAATGAAATCCGGACCGGTCGGATCGAGGCCGTCGAGCTCAAAACCTTTGAGCAGCGCAAGCTGCTGCAAGGTCACCGGCCCTTGGCCCCATGGGCCGGTCTTGCAGACCGTGCAGCGGCCATAATCGTAGGTGAGCGGCGCTTCGATATGCGGCGTCCAACGCGCCATGTCGTCGGCGGTGAGCACGCCGCGATGCCTTTCGCCGCTGGTATCCATGATCTCCTGCGTGCGGCAGAAGCGGTCGATCGCTTCGGCGACAAAGCCCCGGCTCCACGCCTTGCGCGCGCGTTCGATCTGCGCGATGCGATCGCCGCCTGCACTCTCGGCTTCTTTGATGATGCGGGTGTAAGTCGCCGCGAGCGCGGTGTTGGTGAACAGTTCGCCAACGGCCGGCACTTCATTGTGCGGCAGATAGACCGCCGCCGATGTCGGCCAGTGCTCGCGAAACAGCTGCGCGACCGTGCCGATCGTCGCATTGGCGCGCTCGAGCAGCGGATGGCCGTGCTGGGCGTAGCCGATCGCCGGCGCCAGCACCTCGGCAAGCCGCATGGTGCCGTAGTCGCGCAGCAGCATCATCCAGGTCTCGAACGTGCCGGGCACGACCGCGGCAAGGAGGCCGGTACCGGGCACGAGGTCGAGGCCTTCGCTGCGGTAATGCGCGATCGTTGCGCGCGCCGGCGCGACGCCCTGGCCGCAGATCACCTCCGGCTTGCCGCGCCTGACGTCGTAGAGAATGACGGGCGCGTCGCCGCCGGGCCCGTTCAGATGCGGCTCGACCACTTGCAGCGTAAACGCGGTGGCGACGGCGGCATCGAAGGCATTGCCGCCCTTTTCCAAAATCCCCATGCCGACTGCGGTCGCGATCCAATGCGTGGAAGCGACCACGCCGAACGTGCCCTCGATCTCCGGCCGCGTGGTGAAAGTGTTGGGATTGATATTGGTCATAAAGGTTCTCTTGTTGCGTTCCGACATGGTGCCTTCCGACATGTGGGGATCTGGCATGGCGGTGCCGCGTCCGGCTGGTTGCGCGGCGTCCGGCCGGCGCATAGAGGATGTGTGACGTCAATTTATAGGGTCGGGCCGGTGGCGGCCAGACCGGGAACGCGCAGTGGCAGGCAAAACGTCCGAAGGAGAAACCTTGAAAATCGGCCTAGCCGGCCTGGGCGCGGTGGGCCTCGAAGTCGCGCGTCGGCTCGAAGCGGGCATTCCCGGGCTCGTCCTCGCTGCGGTTTCCGCCCGCGATCACGCCAAGGCGCGGCGCAATCTGCCGGAAGCGGGCGGCCGTATTCCCATCGTCGCCGCCGACGCGCTGGGCGAGACTTGCGATGTGATTGTTGAAGGCCTGCCGCCGCAGCTGTTTCGGCCGGTCGCGTCCGCAGCTCTTGCGCATGGAAGAATTTTCATGCCGCTCAGCGTCGGCCAACTACTGCAGAACTGGGATCTCGTGGAGCGCGCAAAGAAGACCGGCGCGCGCATTCTGGTGCCGACGGGGGCGCTGATCGGTCTCGACGCGGTGCGCGCCGCCGCCGAAGGCACGATCCATTCGGTGACCATGATCACGCGCAAGCCGCCGGCGGGTCTCGAAGGCGCGCCTTATCTCATCGAGCATGGCATTTCGGTGAAAAATCTCGCCGCGCCACTGAAAGTCTTCGACGGCACGGCGCGCGAGGGGGCGCGCGGCTTTCCCGCCAATGTCAATGTCGCCGCCGCGCTTAGCCTCGCCGGCATCGGCCCCGACAGAACGCGGCTCGAAATCTGGGCCGATCCGGGGCTCGCCCGCAACACCCATCGCATCGAGGTCGACGCCGATTGCGCACGCTTTTCGATGATGATCGAGAACGTGCCGTCGGAAGAAAATCCGCGCACCGGCCGCATCACCGCGCTGAGCGCCGTCGCGGCGCTGCGCGGACTGGTGGCAGAACTAAAAGTCGGGACTTGACGCTCGAATCATATAAAAGGACCGGATTGGACAGTCGCGTCGGGAGAAGACAAAGGCGCTCCCAGGCGGAACAAGGCAATGACCGACCTCGCTTCAGCCTTCGCCGAGGCCTTGACGCTGCACCAAGCGGGCCGGTTGGCGGACGCCGAAAGCATTTATAACCGGATTCTTGCGGCGCAGCCCCGGCATTTTGACAGCCTGCATCTGCTCGGCGTGATTTTTCTGCAGCGCGGCGATGCCGCGGCGGCCGTCCGGCACATCGATGCCGCGCTTGCCGTCGAGCCCAGGCATGTTCTGGCCTGGAACAATCGCGGCAATGCATTTCAGCAGTTGCGGCGGTTTGCGGAGGCGCTGGCGAGCTATGAGCGTGCGCTCAGCGTGCGGCCCGATTATGCGGAGGCGCTGACCAATCGCGGCGTCACGCTCGCCGCGCTGGGACGGCTCGACGAAGCCGTGGCGAGCTACGACCGGGCGCTAACTGTACAGCCGGACCTCGTCGAGGCGCACCTCAATCGCGGCAATGCGCTTCAGGCGCTCGATCGCCTTGAGGAAGCCTTGGCGGCCTTCGATCACGCGCTGGCGCTGCGGCCCGATTACGCGCAAGCGCTTTACAATCGCGGCAATGCGCTGCATGCGCTCAAACGCTACGACGAAGCACTGGTCAGCCACGAGCGCGCGCTCGCTCTGTGGCCGGACTATGTCGATGCGCTGACCAATCGGGGCGCGACGCTGCATGCGCTCAAGCGGCACGAGGAGGCGCTTGCGAGCCTTGATCGCGCCTTGGCGCTGCAGCCCGAAAGCATCGAGGCGCTCACCAATCGGGCCGTCGTGCTCAATGCGCTGCGCCGATACGACGATGCGCTGGCAAGCTGTGATCGGGCGCTCGCCCTTTGCCCCGATCACGGTGACGCGCTGATCGGTCGGGGCGTGGCGCTGCACGAGCTGTCGCGCTTCGAGGAGGCGCTTGCGAGCTACGACCGCGCGCTCGCGCTACGGCCCGACGACGTCGAGGCGCTATCCAATCGCGGCCATACCCTGCATGAGCTGATGCGATTCGAAGACTCGCTGGCAAGCTGCGACCGCGCGCTTTCGCTGCGGCCCGACTTTGCCGACGCGCACTGCAATCGCGGCAATGCACTGAACGCGCTGCAGCGGTTCGACGATGCGCTCGCGAGCTATGATCGGGCGCTCACACTGCAGCCGGACTATCCGGAGGCGCTCACAAACCGCGGCATCGCGTTGCACGCGCTCAAGCGGTTTGACGAGGAGATGACGAGCTATCAGCGCGCGCTGGCCCTGCGGCCCGATTATGCCGAAGCGCATTTCAATGCCGGCTGGTGCCGCCTGCTGCTCGGCGATCTGCACGGCTTCGAGGAGTATGAATGGCGCTGGGAAACCAGACAGCGGCGTGCCAAGCGGGAGTTCGTGCAGCCGTCATGGAACGGCGCGGAGGAGGTCGCCGCCAAAACCGTTCTTCTGCATGCCGAGCAGGGATTCGGCGACACCATCCAGTTCTGCCGTTATGCGCCGCTCGTGGCACAGCGCGTCGGACGTGTGATATTGGAAGTGCAGCCGCCGCTCTATCAGCTGCTCGGCGAGCTTCCTGGAGCGATGCAAGTCGTAGCACGCGGCCAAGCGCTGCCTCACTTTGATGTCCATTGTCCGCTGCTGAGTCTGCCGCATCTCTTCGGAACCGTGCTCTCGACCATACCGGCCGACGTGCCTTATCTCCGCGCGCGCCCGCAGGCCGTAGCACAATGGGATGCCCGCCTGGGCTCGCGCAAGCGCCCGCGCATCGGCCTGGCTTGGGCCGGCAGTGCGTCCTACAGAAATGATGCTAACCGCTCGGTGCCGCTTGCGGCTCTGCTGCCGCTCTTTGACCTTGATCTGGCCTATGTGAGCCTGCAGCGCGAGTTGCGCAGCGGCGACGCCGATCTGCTGTGCCGCTACAGCGACATTCTGCATTTCGGCGACAGGCTCGAAGATTTCTCGGACACCGCGGCGCTGATAGCGAATCTGGATCTCGTCATCGCTGTCGATACCGCGGTCGCCCATCTGGCCGGGGCGCTCGGCAAGCCGCTCTGGGTCGTGCTGCCCTTGGTGCCGGACTGGCGCTGGCTGCTCGATCGCGATGACAGCCCCTGGTATCCGACGGCGCGACTGTTCCGACAGGATGAAAGCCGCAGCTGGGACAATGTCGTCGGCCGCGTGCGCATTGCGCTGCGCGAGCATTTTGGATTCTAAAGCGTGATTGCATTCTCCGTGCCCCGCGCAAGCGCGAATCCGTTTTTTGAAGCGAGAGCCGGGTCACGCTTTCGCGGGGACGAGCGGTTTAGAAGGCCGCGCCGCTCGGTCATTCGATCTGCGGAATCTTGGCGTTGGCGACGAGCTCCTTGAAGAACGGCACCTCTTTGGCGATCGCGCTCTTGGCCCTATCGGGGCCGCCGGCGAGCGGCTCGTAGCCGAGCTCGTTGACACGCTGCTTCAGGTCGTCTCTCGCCAGGACCGCGAGCACCGCCTTGGTCAATTGATCGAGCACCGGCTGCGGCGTACCGGCCGGTGCCAGTAAAAAGTGCTCGGTCTTCAGTGTAATGTCGGGAAAGCCGAGTTCAACGAAGGTCGGCACGTCGGGCAGATTGGCCCGGCGCGCACTGGTCGTCAGCGCAATGCCCCGCATGACGCCCGACTGAATCTGTGACTGCGCGCCGGGGAGCGCGGTCGAGAGCACATCGACCGTCCCGGTCAAGAGTCCCTGGGTCGCCGGTCCCCCGCCATTGAACGGGATGTTGGTGATCGCCAGCCCGGTCTTGAGCTTGAACAGCTCCATTGTCAGTTGCGGCGTGGTGCCATTGCCGGGGCTGGCATAATTGAGCTTGCCCGGCTCGGCTTTGGCACGGGTGATCACCTCATTGAGCGATGTGATGCCTCCGTCGGCCTTCACTGCGAAGACATTCGGCGCCACCGGCAGCGCGGCGATCGGCACAAAGTCCTTGAGCGGATCGTAAGGCACGTTCTTGTAAAGCGCCGGATTGACCACGAGCGCGCTCGAAGTGAGCAAGAGCGTATAGCCGTCAGGGGCAGCGCGCGCGACCTCGACGGTGCCGATATTGGCGCCGGCGCCGGCCCGGTTCTCGACGATGACGGTCTGCTTGAGCTCCTGCTGCAGCGGCTGCTGCAGGAGACGGGCCAGTACGTCGGACGAACCCGCGGGCGCGAACGGAACGATGATGCGGATCGTCTGGCTGGGATTGAGCTGGGCGGCTGCGGGCGAGGGCGCGAGCAGAGCGAGAACGGCTAATATCGCAATGCACAATGCAGCGCGCGCTCGCCCGTGAAATCGATTCGATCCAGCCAAAGGCCGTGCAAAGCGCGCAGCAAGTGCCCCGCCGAGGGACCACCCAGTCATCTATTCCTCCGCTTAAATTTTTTGCCTCGCGTTTATGTCTCGCGCCGACGCCGGGAGCGTCAGCATCGAGGTCGAATTTTCGTTCCATAATCTTTGCGCATTGCGGCCATGCGCACAACGGCGCGTTCAAGGCTTCATGTCTTTGAACGATGTGCGCGCAATTGCTAGAATTACGCCTCGCTGAAATACGCAATATGTGCGTGCAGAATATTTTGTGTCACCTTTTTCTCGGGGGAGAGCCACGGTGATCACGATCGACGTGAATGGAACCCAGCATCAAGTCGACATCGAGCCTGACACGCCGCTGCTGTGGGTGTTGCGCGATGTCATCGGCCTGACCGGAACGAAATTCGGCTGCGGCATTGCCGAATGCGGCGCCTGCACCGTGCATATCAATGGCAGGGCGATGCGCTCCTGTTCGGTGCCGATCGGCGTGCTCGACGGCGCGACGATTCTCACCATCGAGGGCCTTTCCTCGGACGCCAGCCATCCCGTGCAAAAGGCCTGGGTCGCCGAGGACGTGCCGCAATGCGGCTACTGCCAGTCCGGGCAGATCATGGCCACGGTCGCATTCCTGAAAGACTTCCCCAACCCGACCGACGCCGATATCAACGCCAACATCACCAATATCTGCCGTTGCGGCACCTATGAGCGTCTGCGTCGCGCAATTCATCGCGCCGCCGATCTGATGAAGGCGTGAGGGAGGCGAACATGTCGGGACATCGCAACACGGTGCAAGCTGGAAAGTCGAATCGCCAAGACGCCGTCGCCTTCACGCGGCGGCATTTCATCATCGCCGGCGCCACCGCCGCCGGCGGGCTTGCTGTCGGCATCGGCATGCTGCCGCGCGCGGCGAAGGCGCTCACCGTTGCCGCGAAGCCGTGGGACGGGAATGCAAGCAGTCCGTACGATCTCGATGCCTGGATCGCCATCGAGCCGGACGACAGTGTGCTGATCCGCTATGCCCGGTCCGAGATGGGCCAGGGCAGCATGACCGCGCTGCCGATGATCGTCGCCGAAGAGCTGCAATGCGACTGGTCCAAGGTGCGCGTCGAATATGCCTCGCCCAATCGCAGCGTCCGCGAGAACAATGTGTATGGCGACATGTCCTCGGTCGGCAGCCATTCGGTGCGCGATTCGCGCATCAAGCTGCAGCAGGTCGGCGCCAGCGCCCGCGAGCGCCTGATCGCCGCCGCGGCGGCGCAATGGAATGTGCCGGCGTCCGAATGCAAGGCGGCGGACAGCGTCGTCAGCCATGCCGCCTCGGGCCGCCGCATCAATTATGGCGCGCTGGCAAGCGCGGCGGCGCAGATCAAGCTCGCGGCGGAGCCGGCCATCAAGGCGCCGGAGCACTATACGTTCATCGGCAAGCCGCAGCCGCGCGTCGACGTGCCGTTGAAGGTCAACGGCGCGGCGCAATATGCAATCGACACGCGCCTGCCGGACATGGTCTATGCCGCCATCGCCCAGTGCCCGGTGCCGGGCGGCACGCTCGCGAGCGTCGATGAGGCGCCGCTGAAGAACATGCCGGGCATCGTGCAGGTCGTGCGCCTGAAAGATGCGGTTGCCGTGGTTGCGACCGACACGTTCTGGCGCGCCAAGCAAGGATTGGCGCGGCTGCATCCGGAATGGAATGTCGGCGCCGCCGGCTCGACCGACAGCGCGCAATTCGTGAAGGAGTACCGCGACGCTGCGCTCAGCGGTACGGCCGCGGTCGCGCGCAACGATGGCGACGTCGACAGCGCATTGTCTGCGTCCGGTGCGAAGACGCTGACCTCGCTATACGAGGTGCCTTATCTGGCGCACGCTACCATGGAGCCAATGAATGCGACCGTGCATTGGCAAGGCGATCGGCTCGACGTGTGGGTCGGCACGCAGGCGGCGGATCGTGCGCTGAAGGTGGCGGCCGAGACCGCAGGCCTCAAGCCGGAGCAGGTCTACATCCACAACACATTCGTCGGCGGCGGGTTCGGCCGCAAAAGCCGCAATGACGAGATGGTACAGGCGATTGAGATCGCCAAAGCGATCAACCGGCCGGTGAAGCTGGTCTGGACGCGCGAAGACGACATGCGCCATGATCGCTTTCGGCCGCAGGCCGCGATCAGCTTCAAAGGCGCGCTGGACGCAAACGGCAGGCCGACGGCGCTCTATATTCGTACTGCGGTCGGTTCAATCCTGCGCTCGCTGCGCATCAACAAGGTCGAGAACGGCATCGAGCCGATGGCGATCGAAGGCCTGGCGAACAATCCCTATCAGATCGCCAATACCAAGGTCGAATGCGCGCTGAAGAACACGCACATCCCGGTCGCTTTCTGGCGCTCGGTCGGTGCCTCGCAGAACGCCTTCGCGATCGAGAGCTTCATCGACGAAATGGCCCATGCCGCGGGACGGGATCCATACCAATTCCGCCGTGCCATGCTCGGCAGCCGGCCGGACTGGATCAAGGTGCTCGATACCGTGGTCGAGAACTCCAACTGGGGCAGGTCGCTCGGGCCGGGCCGCGCGCAGGGGCTGGCGATCCACGAATGCTACGGCACGATCGTCGGCGAGGTGGCCGAGATCACCATCAGCCCGCAGGGCGCGCTCAAGGTCGATCGGATCACGCTCGCGGCCGATTCCGGCCACGTGGTGAATCCGCTCGGTTTCGCCGAACAGATGGAAGGCGGCGTCATCTTTGCGCTCACCGCGGCGCTGTACGGCAAGGTCACGGTGAAGAATGGTGTTCCGGAGCAGGGTAATTTCGACACTTATCCCATGGTCCGCCTTGCCCAGGCGCCGAAGATTGACGTGCACTTTGCCATGACCGGCGGCAAGAAATGGGGCGGCGCCGGCGAGCCCGGCGGTGCGCCGACGGCGGCCGCGGTGTGCAATGCGATCTTTGCGCTCACCGGCAAGCGCATCCGCTCGCTGCCGATCATGGATCACGATCTGTCCGGATCGGCTTAAGCGCGCGTCATGCGCGATCAACAGCGCGGCCCACAGTGCGACGATCCGGGCCGCGCTTTCTTCATTCGGCTCCATTCGGCCAAGGATTATTGGCGTGCGACCTGCTGCGGGAGGCGGGAGACGATGCTCGTAAAACTGCTGTTTGCTGCGCTGCTGATTTTATCGACCATTGCCATCGCACGTGCCGACGAAGCCAACGCGCCGGAAGATCCGGGCGAATATCTGGCGCGCGCCGGCGACTGCGTCGCCTGCCACTCCGTGCCGGGCGGCAAGGCCTTTGCCGGCGGCCTGAAGATGGGCACTCCGCTTGGTGCGATCTATTCGACCAATATCACGCCGGATCCGGAGACCGGCATCGGCAATTACACGCTGGACGATTTCGATCGCGCGCTGCGCCGCGGCATTGCCAAGGACGGACACCGGCTCTATCCGGCCATGCCCTATCCGTCCTACGCCAAGATCACCGATGAGGACGTTAAGGCGCTGTACGACTTCTTCATGAAAGACGTGCCGCCGGTGCATCAAGAAAACAAGCGCAACGAGATTCCGCCGCTGCTCAGCTTCCGCTGGCCGCTCGCGCTTTGGGATCTCGTGTTCACCGCCGGCGGCAGCTATGTCGAAAAGCCCGGGCACGACAAGGAATGGAATCGCGGTGCCTATCTGGTACAGGGGCTCGGCCATTGCGGCGCCTGCCACACGCCGCGCGGCTTCGCCTGGCAAGAGAAGGCGCTCGATGAGAGCAGCAGCGCCTATCTCGGCGGCGCGGTGCTCGACGCCTGGCTCGCGCCGAATCTGCACAACGATCTGCGCACGGGGCTCGGCACCTGGTCAAAGGACGACCTCGTCGATTTCTTGAAGCACGGTCACAACCGCGACGGCACGGCGTTCGGCTCGATGATCGATGTCGTCAACAACTCGACACCTTATCTGTCGGACGCCGATATCAATGCGGTCGCCGTCTATCTGAAATCGCTGCCGGCGAATGCCGCCCAGGCGGCCTACGTCTATGACGACGCAACAACCCAGGCGCTGCGCGGCGGCCATCCCTCGCAGCCCGGTGCGGTGCTCTATGCCGGCAACTGCGCCTCCTGCCACGGCCTCGACGGCAGGGGATTTAGCCCCTACATGCCGCCGATTGCCGGCAATCCGGTGGTGCTCGGCGAAGACCCGGCCTCGCTGATCAACCTTGTGCTCAACGGCTCGACGCCGTTGGTTGTCAAAGGCACGCCCGATCCGTATCGCATGCCGCAGTTTCGGTTGCAGTTGAATGATCAGGAGATCGCCGACGTGCTGACATTCATCCGCGGCGGCTGGGGCAATGGAGCCTCTGCCGTGTCCGCCGCGCAAGTCGCGGAGCTGCGCAAGTCGACGGACCCGACCAGTGATCAGGTCGTGATATTGAAGATGCGGTAGAAGAATTCCCTTCAGGCAAATTTCAGGCAAAATAGCGGGCGTGCAACATTGAAAATTAGCGCCGTAGGCGGGCGCCGTACTAAAGAGACTCGCAATGAGCGGCTCGCCCGACACATCATCCGAACCGTTCCGCGTCGAAGAGGCGACGATCGACGAACTGCACGCCGCGATCAAAGCCGGCCGCACGACCTGCGCCGATGTCGTGCGCCAATATATCGCGCGGGTGCGCGCCTATAACGGCGTCGCCAGCGTGCTGGTGACGGAGGACGGCGGCCCGGTGGCGGAAGCGACCGGCACGGTGCGCGCCGGCTTGCCGCTGCAATTTCCGACCGCGACGGCAAAGGCGTCCACCATCCTGCCCGATCTCGACCAATACAAGGGCGTGCCGCTCGAATATGGGCGCATGGAGCCGACCGCATCCGATCCGAGCGTACAGCAGCAGTTCGGCATGATCGCCGGCATCGCCAAGGGCACGCAGGTCAATGCCCTTGCCACGCTGAACATCCGCGGCGAGCGCTCGGTGACCTGCAAGGGTGAGTTCGATCGGCATCCCGCGCTCGGCCCGCTGCCGCCGGGCGCGCCGCCGATCTGCGAATATTTTCGTCAGCTGCCGGACGCGCTGGAACAGGCGCAAGCGCTGGATAAAGCGTTCGGGCGCAATCCCGATCTTGAAAAGATGCCGATGTATGGCGTCGTGTTCTCGTTCAAGGATCCGTTTGATACCAAGGACATGCGCACCACCGCAGGCGGCGATGCCGCTTACGACATCGATTTTCCGGCGCGCGATCACGTCCTCGTCGAGCAGTTGCGCAAGAAGGGCGCGATCATTTTTGCCAAAGCGGTGAACACGGAATACAACGGCCGCGCCGGCAACCCCGGCGGCCGCCATCGGCCGAACAAGGTGCTGCCATCGACGCTCGGCTATCAGCGCAGCAGCTGGGCCGGCAATCCGGCCAATCCCTATGACACGCGCCGCTCCGCTTCGCTCGGCTCAAGCTCGGGCTCCGGCGTGTCGGTGTCGACGAACATGGTCATGGCGTCGCTCGGCGAAGAGACGCGCGCCTCCTGCCGCGGGCCGGCCAATCACAACGCAGTGGCTTTGCTGTTGCCGCACAAGGCGATGCTCGGCTTCGACGGCGGCGCCATCGGCGCCGACATTTACTGCGACCGCAGCGGCATTTTGTGCCGCACGATCGGCGATTGCGCCAAAGTGCTGGATGCGCTCAAGGATGCATCCGATGGTTATTACGATCCGCGCGATCCCTATACGACCGTGCCGCGCTCATCCGTGCTCGGCGGCCCCTATGCGAGTTACGTAACGAACAACGGCGCGCCGGCCGCGCTGCGCGGCATGCGGCTCGGCGTCATTCGCGAATCCATGCTGATCCGGTCGAATTCAAAGACCGAGGAGCCGATCGTCACCGCGGCCGCGCGGGAGATAAAGACCGTGCTCGGCGCGCATCTCGGCGCCACCCTGGTCGAATCCTCCGATCCATTGTGGTCGCGCGATCCCGATCTCGAACAGATGAAGGTCGATTTTCGCCGTGCGCTGGCGCGGCTGGTGCCGGTCTTCATGCCGGACCTGTTGTTCCGGCTCGGGCGCGACGGCCAGCCGCTGTTCAAGGAATTCGCCGCCGCCATCGAGCCGACCGAGTTCGTCGCCGGCAAGATCTTTGGCTCGGGCACGATGAAGCCGATCGATTATATGGTCGAGCTCGCGGAGGGCCGCATCGAGCCGCCCATCAATCTCGACATCGCCACCATTCAGCAGCAGGAGCTGGCGAACACGTTCCGCTTCCACATCCGGCAATATTTGACGCGTCGTGCGGCGGATTGGAAGCAGCTTGGCTTTACTGAGACGCTCACCGATTTCACCGCGCTGAATGCTCGCTCCAAATTCTGGGGCGACGATCAGCGCGCCGCGTTCAAGAATTGGGAAGAAGTATCCGATCCGCGCAACGCGCCGGGCGGTCGCCAGGGCGTCGACGAGCGCATCATGCTGCGCGAGCTTTTGCGCCGCGTCGACATGATGGTGATCTACGAGAACAGGCTCGACGCCCTGGTGCGGCTGCACACGCCCTGGCCTCCCGGGTTGATCGGGCACGCTTATCAATATGACATCGAAAGCAATCTCAGCCCGGAATCGCTCTATGGGCCCAATGCCGGCGTGACGGAGGTGCTGATACCGGCCGGCTATGTCACGACCGCTTACGATCCGGTCTATAAATTAAACGACGACTGTACGCGCTACGTTTCGGCGCCGTCGCATGTGCCGACGACGATCGCGGAGCCGGGCCTGCCGTTCTCGCTCGTGTTCCGCGCCGAGCCGGGCAAGGAGGACGTGCTTCTGAAAATCGCCTCGGCCTATGAAGCCGCTTCGAAGCGGCGCATCCCGCCGCCGAATTTTGGTCCGCTGCCGCGCGAGGGCGAATGGTCAGGGTTAAGCAATGACGGTTAAGCATCTCGCCCCGTCGCCCGCGCGAAGTAGAATCCGGAATGCGCCAGTGCAGCTGTTGAGTCAAAGAGCGTTGGCTCTGACCTTTGCAATTTCGGTCCTGAATATGCCCGCAGCAGCAAATGCCGAAGAGGTCCGGCTCTATGCAGCAGGAAGTCTGCGCGGCGCACTGACCGATATCGCCGGGACTTTTGAGAGCGAGACCGGCAATCATGTCGAGGCCAAATTCGGTCCCTCGGGGGTGCTCAAGGACGAGATTGCCAATGGTGCGGCTGCCGATGTCTTCGCTTCGGCCAATATGGAGCATCCGACCGCCCTCAGCGATGCGCACAGAAGCGGGCCGGTCTACTTGTTCGCGCGCAACCAGCTCTGCGCGCTGGCGCGGGCCGGTCTTGTGGCGGACGGTTCGACGCTGCTGGAGCGCCTGCTCGATCCATCGGTGAAGCTTGGAACATCGACGCCGAAGTCCGATCCGTCCGGCGATTATGCCTGGGAGGTGTTCAGAAGAGCCGAGGCCATCAAGCCCGGCGCGCAAGCGGCGCTGGAGCGGAAGGCGCTCAAGCTTACCGGCAGTCCGGACAGCGCGGCGCCGCCGCCCGGGCGCGCGGTCTATGGCTGGCACATCGCCGAGGGCCGCGCCGACATTTTTCTCGCCTATTGCACCGCTGCCGGCGAAGCCAAGAAGCAATATCCCGACCTTGAGATCGTCGAACTGCCCAAAGAGCTGGCGGTCGGCGCTGACTACGGGCTGACCGTCATCACGGGAGCGCCGCCCGCGGCGGTGCAATTCGCACGATTCATCTTATCCGAACGAGGACAGAAGATACTGCAGAGCTTCGGTTTTAGGCCGCCGCGATCATAGCTCCGGGCGGCCGCGATTCGTTCGGCTCCGGGCCGCCGCGATGGAGTGTCTTCATATGATCGTATGGAGGCGGCCTTGGGCGGCCAGTCATTGATGCTGTTGGACGCGCTGAGCCGATCCGAGGCCACCTCGCGCCGCTCAGCGGCGAAGCTGATCTGAATGGAAATTCGCGCCGTTGGTTCAATGGATGAGGCCGCCTGAGGCGAGGCGGGCGGCGTGCACTGTGGCGTCCGTCACAGCCTAAGGGCGGGCGCTCGGGCAAATACCAGGTGCGGTGGTCCTGGGTCTACCGGGCCCGTCGCACCCTTAAGGTCGCGAGCGCCGCCGGCTGGCGCCTTTGCCACTTCGGTCCCCAACGCCAGCCGGCGGTACACATCCGTCATATCGAGGTCCCCGCATCGCCGCCCGCCACTGCACCGCGTGCCCAACATCGCATCAATAAACCGATCAAAAGATATCGAATAAGGACATCAGATGGGCGAGTTCGCCTGTTTCGCTCTCATCGGCGCCGCCATGTTTTTCGGTGCGGTGGTTTCAGGCACGATCGGCTTCGGCTTCTCGGCCATAGCGGGGGCGATCGTGCTGCATGTCATGCCGCCGATCGAAGCCGTGCCGCTGTTGATGATCTGCAGCTTGCCCGTTCAGATCTCGAGCCTCGCCGCGTTGATCCGCGGCATCGCGTGGCAGCGCTGTTTCATTTTTGTCGCGGGCGGGCTCATCGGAGTCGCACCGGCGGTCTATCTGTTGCGGCACCTCGATACCGAGCGGCTCAGAGCCGGTTTCGGCATTCTGATCGCCGTCTATGCCGGCTACATGCTGCTGCGCTCCATGCGGCGCGTCGCGGCGGCGCCGAGAGCCTATACCGCCTGCGCCCTTGGTGACGGACTCGTCGGCTTCGGCGGCGGCCTTCTTGGCGGTCTTGCGGCCATGCCGGCCGCATTGCCGTCGATCTGGTGCGATCTGCATGGGCTGCCGAAAGGCACGCAACGCGGCATCGTGCAGCCCTACATCCTGATCGTGCAGATCGCCGCGCTGATGCTGCTGACGCCGCATATCGGCTGGTCGTCCGACATGCTCGTTCAGCTCGCCATCAGCCTGCCGGCGCTCGCCGCCGGCACCCTTGTCGGCATCATGCTGTTCGGCCGGATCAACGACACGCTGTTTCGGCGTATCGTGCTGGGCACGCTCCTGGTATCGGGCGTCGTCCTGGCGGCGTGAGGCGGCGGCAGGCGGCAATCACCAGCTTCGATTTCACGGCGCCGGCGCCGCCTGTGGTTCTTTCCTCTCGTCGCGTCGGCCCGGCGCACCGGCCCTTCAGTTCTCGATTTCGTAGTTGTGCACAAAATCCTCGGGCGGCGTCGGACCCCAGAGATAGAACGAATCCTCGCCGGGGTGATCCGCCGACTTCCAGTCGCAATCGGCGGGAATGAAATCGATGTCGGCGGAATATTCCGAATAGCTGCCCCACGGATCGCGCACGTAGTGGAAATAGTTCGAGCCGAGCACGTGGCGGCCCAGGCCCCAGCCGCGAACGTAGCCTTTGCTGGCCATCTGCATGGCGCCAAGGCCGACATCCTCGACGCTGCCGACATCCCAGCTGATGTGATGCAGGCCGCTTCCGGTCGAGCGAGCAAAGGCGATGAGATGGTGATCGCTGCCGTGCACGCCATGCATGAAGGCGATGTTGCCTTCCGACGAATCCGACAGGCGCAAGCCCAGCACTTTGCTGTAGAACTCGATCGCGCGCGTGACATCGACGGTATAGCACAAAACATGGGCGAGCCGCCGCGGATGCGTGACCGGCGCTTTGCCGCGCGACACTGCGCCGGCGACGCCGGGCGGTGCCGAGACTGCACTGAAGACCGACTTTGCGCTCGGCGATGATTTTTCCGCGACGCGGATCTCGATCGGCACGCCGTTGTGGTCGCGGAACCACAGCCCGTTGCTCTCGAAGCCGGGCGGCGGATCGAGCAGCTCGATGCCGAGTTGGTTGAGATGCTCGCGAAAGCGCGGCAGGTCGTCCTCGAAAGCGCCGAACGACAGATAATGCAGCTTCTTGCGCGGGCCTTCGCTCAGAAGGCCCCAGCGATGCGGATGGCCCCGGGTGTAGAGCGCGAGCCCCGTGCCCTCCTTGCGCACCTCGAGGCCAAAGCTCTCGTAAAAGCTCTTGGCCTTGTCGAGGTCGGGGACAGTCAGGCTGAAATGATCGAGCGAGTGAATGCCGAGCACGCCGGGGCGGCGAGTGGCTTCGATAAAGCCGCGAATCTGGGTCATGGCGTTGCCTCTTGTTGTTTCTCGCAGTCTTGGCGCTGCGGTTTTAGCAGAGTTGCGCGCGGCGCGGCAGGCGTCACTCGATCGCAGAGCCTAGCGCGGGACCGGGATCGCAGAAAGATGTCAGAATGACCCGTCCGATACCCATCTATTATCGCCGCCGGCCGCCATGAAGCTCAACCAGTTGCGCGACGTGGTCGCCGTTGCCGAGCGCCGCCGCCTCGCGGGGGAACAGCGCATCGGCAAATTAGCTCGATCCCGCCGGCGCCGGATTGAATTTCAACGCCACGCCGTTCATGCAGTAGCGCAAGCCGGTCGGCTTCGGCCCGTCACTGAAGACATGGCCGAGATGCCCGCCGCAGCGGTGGCACGACACGGCCGTGCGCACCATGCCGTAGGAGCGGTCCTCGGTCTCATCGACGGCATTGTCGAGCGGCGCCCAAAAGCTCGGCCAGCCGGTGCCGCTCTCGAACTTGGTCTTCGACGAGAATAGCGGCAGGTCGCAACCGGCGCAGGCGAACGTGCCCGGGCGATGCTCATCAAGGAGCGGACTGGTGAACGGCCGTTCCGTGCCGTCCTGCCGCAGCACCTGATATTGCGCCGGCGTGAGCAGCTTGCGCCATTCCTCATCGCTGTGGGTGACCTCGTAAGGATGCGGCGCGGTGGTCGCGGCATGCGGGCGCGACAGGCGGAAGAGCACGAGACCAAGTCCCGTGGCCGAGGCATACAAGGCGTGGCGGCGTGTCAGCATTCGCTTCCTCCCTGCTTCCGGAGCTGGCAACGTGATCCGGCGAACATGGCTGCCGTGTTTTAGCGCAATTTCTTTGAGGTGTGGCGCCGTCCCACGCCATTTGATTGCAGGTCAAGCAAAACTCACACAGAGTTGATAAGGTTGCCTGGAGGGCAAGTCACGGCAAATGGGGGCGACCGCGTGCCGCAAGCTGCAATAAAGGTCTTGAGCACGACCGCCATGAAAATGGTGCTCGAAGAGGTCGGGCCGCCTTTTGAACGCGATACCGGCCAGCGGCTTGCGGTCGAGCTTGGGCCGTCGCTGCGGCTCGAAGCACGCCTTGAGGACGGCGAGGCGGCCGATATCGCGATCGTCACGCGGGGCGGCGCCGAAGATCTGGCGGCCCGCGGCAAGATCGTATCCGGGAGCCTGGTTGATGTGGCGCGTTCGGCGATCGGCGTCTGCGTCGCCAAGGGCGCGCCGCGGCCGGATATTGCGAGCGCCGAAGCGTTCAAGCGCGCCATGCTTGCGGCGAAATCGGTCGCGCTGAGCAAGCCGGTCGGCGGCGGCGCAAGCGGCGCGCATATGGCCAAGGTGTTCGAAAGACTCGGCATCACCGAAGCGATGCGCGCCAAGTCGCATTACGGCGCGGGCGGTGCCCAAGGCCTCGCCGGCCTGGTCGTGCGCCGCGGCGAGGCCGAGATCGGCATTCAGCAGATGGCGGAACTCATGGCGGTCGACGGCATCGACGTGCTCGGACCGCTGCCGGCGGAGTTGCAAAGCGTCACGACCTTCACGGCCGCAATCCCGGCGAATGCCAGCCACCCGGAGATCGGCCGCGCGCTGATTGCCTTCCTCATCGCGCCCGAGGTGAAGAGCATAATCAAGGCGAAAGGTTTGGAGCCGGCTTAAGCTCGAGGGGTGGGTTGGCCGCGAAGCGGCGCGAGCGCGCCTAGCACGTCCGGATTGATGACATTGATCGGCTTGCCCGCCGCATAGGCGAGGATCTGATCAAATATCTCGCTGAACTGAATTTCATATTCCTCGCGCGTCACATAACCGAGGTGCGGCGTGCAGACGACATTGGGCATGTTCAGGAGCGGATGATTGGTGTCGCGCAGCGGCTCCTGCTCGTAGACGTCGACGGCGGCCATGCCGGGCCGGCCGGCGCGCAGCGCTTCGACCAGCGCCCCCGGGGCGATCAGCGGCGCACGGCTGGTATTGACCAAAAGCGCGGTCGGCTTCATGCGCGCGAGATCGGCGGCGGTGACAATGTGTAGCGTCGCCTCGACAAGCCGCATATGCAGCGAAATGGCGTCACAGGTTTCGAAGAACGCCTCCTTGCTTGGCGCTGTCGCGTAGCCGTCGGCGCGCGCCTTGTCGCGGCCGCCCGACCGCGCCCAGACCAAAACATTCATGCCGAAGGCGCGGCCGTAGCCGGCGACCACACTGCCGATACGGCCATAGCCGTAGATGCCGAGCGTCTTGCCGCGCAGCGTCGTGCCGACGCCGATCTGCCATCGGCCCGCCTGCAGCGATGCCATTTGCTGCGGAATCTGGCGCATCGCGGCAAGCACCAGAGCCCAGGTGAATTCCGCGGTGGCGTAGGAGGGCGTGCCCGGATGCTGGCTCGAGCAGAGAATGACGCTGTGGCGCGTGCACGCCTCGACATCGATATGCGGGTAGACGCTGCGCTGGCTGATCAGTTTCAGCTTGGGCAGGCGCTCAAGCAGCGGCGCGCGGATCTGTGTGCGTTCGCGGATGAGCACCAGCACTTCGGCATCGTGCAGCCGCTCGGCAAGCTTGTCCACGTCCTGCACATGATCGTTCCAGATCGTGACGTCATGGCCTTCGAGCTTGGCAAAGCAGGGCAGGGTGCGCAGCGTGTCGTGGTAATCATCGAGGATGGAAATCTTCACGAGATCTTTTCTCCGTTGCGTCTCCGGCAGATGCCTGCGCAGGCCGGCAAAGCGCGCATAGTCGCGATCGAGTGTAATCCACTCGCAGCCCATTTCGATGGGCAGCAAATGTCCCCCGGCCGCTCGCCAGGCTCGACCGCCTTCGCCGCCATCAGGCTGGATAGAGAGCTTCCACCTCCAAGCCGTCGTTCATACGCGGCACACCAAAAGAAAACCGGGCCCTTGCGGGCCCGGTTCAGTACGCCGGCGTGGGGGCGCCGACGACACCTTCCAGAGGGGAACAGCTGCCCGCTTGCGATTGCCTATCTGGGAGGATGCGCGGCAACCGTTGCGCGGCAGCACTTATTAAGTATGCGATCGCAGGTTCTTCCACACAACGCGAGGGTAGACATGTCAGCCATGCGAACACCGCAAGTGGCGGGAATCAGTCGCGTCGCCGGCGATTCGCAAAATAAAAACGCGCCCGCACGCCCGATTCATGGCCCCGTCACATTGGGCCAAGCTTGTGGATACGCGCCGGCGCGTTGTGCTGCCGTGCCCCGGAACGATGGTCTGGTACGAAACCATTCGCTTCCCTCCCGGCGCGCAAGATTTTTTCGAACGGGTTCTTTTTGACGAGTGCGGCCGCCTTTTTCGATGATGCGGCTTAAAAATTCCAGCGCTGCGCATTGGCGACCAGAAAATCGCGAAACGCCTGCACGCGCGCCACCGCCTTGAGCTCTTCCGGATAAACGAAGTAAGCGTCAAGCGCTTGCGCCTCGGCCTCGCCGAATAGCTGCACCAGACCGCCGTTCTCCTCGACCAGATAATCCGGCAGCATGGCGATGCCGAGCCCGCGCTGGCAGGCGCGGTAGATGCCGAGGATGTTGTTGATGATCAGATGCGGCGTGCGCGGTCCCTTGCCGTCGCGGCCGACCTCGGTCAGCCAGCGCGAGCGCTGCAGATAAACCGGCACACTGCCGCCGCCCAGCACCAGCACGCGATGGGTGTCGAGATCTTCGAACGTGCGCGGCGTGCCGAACTTCTTGAGATATTCGGGCGAGGCATAGACATGAAAGTGCACTGAAAACAGTTTGCGCTGGATGAGATCGGGCTGGGTCGGCTGGCGCAGCCGAATCGCGACATCGGCCTCGCGCATGGCGAGGTCGAGCTCCTCGTCGGTGGTGATCAGCGTGATGTGCACTTCGGGAAACAGATCGACGAATTCACCAAGCCGCGGCGTGAGCCAATGCACGCCTATGCCGGGCGTCGTAGTCACGCGCAGATCGCCGTTCGGACGCTCGCGGCTGTCGGTGAGCTTGGCACGCGCGGCTTCAAGCTTCATGAACACGTCGTGGGCGGTGCGATAGAGCATTTCGCCTTGCTCGGTCAGGATGAGACCGCGGGCATGGCGATGAAACAGCGAGACGGTGAGCTCCTGTTCAAGCGCGCTGACCTGGCGCGATACCGCCGATTGCGAGAGACCGAGCTGTTCGCCGGCATGCGTGAAACTGCCGGCCTCGGCGGCGGCGTGAAAGACTTTCAGCTTGTCCCAGTCCATTGTTCGACTTTCCGCCTCTGCGCTGCGGCTAGAGGCATACTCATTACTCGGCCGCGGCGCGATATTGCGCGTTCGCAGCCAGAAAGCGCTCGGCCTCAAGCGCTGCCATGCAGCCAAAGCCGGCCGCGGTGACGGCCTGCCGGTAAATGTCGTCGGCGACATCACCGGCGGCGAAAAAGCCGGGCACCGAGGTTGCGGTGGAATGCGGGGCGGTCTTGATATAGCCCGAGGGCTTGGTCTCGACCTGGCCGACGACCAGTTCAGTCGAGGGCGAATGGCCGATGGCGATGAAAATGCCGTCCACCGCGCGCTCGCTGATCGCGCCGGTCTTGACGTTCTTCAGATGGGCGTGAGTGACTTTGAGCGGATCGTCTTGGCCGCGAATATCATGCAGGACGCTGCTCCAGACGACCTCGATCTTGGGATTCTTGAACAGCCGATCCTGCAGAATCTTTTCTGCGCGCAGGCTGTCGCGCCGATGCACCAGCGTCACCTTGGTGGCGAAGTTGGTGAGGAACAGAGCCTCTTCGACCGCGGTGTTGCCGCCGCCGATCACCAGGACTTCCTTGCCGCGATAGAAAAAACCGTCGCAGGTGGCGCAAGCCGAAACGCCATAGCCGCGGAATTTCTGCTCGCAGGGCAGGTCGAGCCAGCGCGCTTGCGCGCCGGTCGCAAGAATGAGCGTCTCAGCGAGATAGATATCGCCAGAATCACATTCGATGCGGAATGGGCGGCGCGCCAGATCGACTTTGTTGACGTGGTCAGCGACAAGCCGGGCGCCGACATGGGCCGCTTGCTTCTGCATCTGTTCCATGAGCCAGGGGCCCTGGATCACGTCGGCGAAGCCTGGATAGTTCTCGACATCAGTCGTGACGGTGAGCTGGCCGCCCGGAGCGATCCCCTGAATGAGGATCGGATCGAGCATAGCGCGGGCCGCATAGATGCCGGCCGTGTAGCCGGCGGGCCCTGACCCGATGATCACAACCTTGGCGTGGGTGGAATTGGCGTGGGTGGAATTCGGCACCGGCTTACCTCGACCCAATTGCAGCAGGCGGTCGCCACTGTGGCGCTGAAGGCCAAAACCCCCGCGAGCGCGGCCCCTTATGTAAGGATTTCGGCGAGCTATGCAAGCTGCGCAACCCGCCATACCCACAAGGCGGGAGGGGGACCCACAGGGCCACGCGGGAACAACGAACAGCAAGGCGGGGGATTTCCGTCCCATCGGCTATTCGCCACGCGCTACTCGCCGGCTGCTATTTCCACTCGACTTTCATCACCTCATAGGCCTTGGCGCCACCGGGGGTGACAACCTCGACCTGAGCGCCCTTTTTCTTGCCGACCAGCGCCCGGGCCAGCGGCGAAGTGATTGAAATCTTGCCCTTTTTTGCGTCGGCTTCCGGCTCGCCAACGATCTGCCAGACCGTTTTCTTCTCGGTGTCCTCGTCAATCAATGTGACGGTCGCGCCAAAGGTGATCGTATCTCCGGAAAGCTTGGAAACATCAATAACCTCGGCGCGCGCGAGCTTGTCCTCCAGCTCGGCGATGCGGCCTTCATTGAGCGACTGGGATTCCTTGGCGGCATGATATTCCGCGTTCTCCGACAAATCGCCATGGGTGCGCGCGTCGGTGATCTGCTGAATGATGCGCGGCCGTTCGACCTGCTGGCAGTGCTTCAGCTCGGCCTCGAGCGCTGAATAGCCCTCTGCCGTCATCGGAATTTTTTCCATCGTCTCAGACCTCCAAAACCCGCTTTGCGTCGCCTCGCTCCGTAAAGGCGGCGGCCGCCGGCAAAAGCCTTACCGGCAAAAGCGCGCCTCGAATCGAGGGACGCAAATCCTCTTGGTCAGTGCGCCTCGAAGCCCCGCTTGAAAGCCCCTCTTGCGATGAGCCACTGAACTGCCGGAACTTCGAAACCACCGCACGAGAGACAAAAACTCGATCGCGAGCCGGACCCATGCCCGGCCGCGCGATTTCGACCCTGTCTCTACACGGACCGCCGCTCTGGCCGCCCCGATGCTTGATCAGATCCGGCCCCGAAATAGCTCTGCAGCGCACACACCTCGAGGTCGCCCCCGAGATAGGCCCTGATGCCCTGCGCTGCGGCGACGGCCCCTGAGAGAGTGGTGTAGTACGGCACTTTATGCAAGAGGGCAGCCCGGCGCAGCGAGCGGCTGTCCGCTAGCGCCGTCGCGCCCTCGGTGGTGTTGAAAACCAGCTGAACTTCGCCGTTTTTGATGGCGTCGACGATATGCGGCCGGCCTTCGGCCACCTTGTTGATCTTGACGGCCGGAACCCCGTTTTCGGCGAGGTAACGCTGGGTCCCGGAGGTCGCCATGATGCGAAAGCCGAGCGCGGCCAGAAGCTTGATCGCCTCAAGCATGCGCGGCTTGTCCGTGTCCTTGACCGAGACAAATACAGTACCGGACCTTGGCAGGCGCGAGCCGCCGCCGAGCTGGCTTTTGACGAAAGCGACGTTGTAGTCGCGGTCGATGCCCATGACCTCGCCGGTCGATTTCATTTCCGGACCGAGCACGGTATCGACTGCGGGGCCGAAGCGGGCGAAGGGGAATACCGATTCCTTGACGCCGATATGGGTGGCGGCACCCGGCTCGAAATGCTGCGGCTTGAGCCCGAAGCTCGCGAGTTTCTCGCCTGCCATGATGCGGGCGGCGATTTTCGCGGCCGGAATACCGATGACTTTGGCGACGAACGGCACGGTGCGCGAGGCGCGCGGATTGACCTCGAGTACATAGATGTCGCCGTCCTTGATGGCGTATTGCACATTCATGAGGCCGCCGACCTTCAGCGCCAGCGCAAGCTCGCGCGTCTGCCGCTCGAGCTCGGCGATTGTCGCACGATCGAGCGTATGCGGCGGCAGCGAGCAGGCGGAATCGCCGGAGTGAATGCCGGCCTCCTCGATATGCTCCATGATGCCCGCGATGTAGCTGTCCATGCCGTCGGCGAGGCAGTCGACATCGACCTCGACCGCGTCGGTCAAATAACGATCGATCAGCAGCGGACGTTTCTCGGAGACCGCAAGCTCCGACGGCCGGTCGAGATCGGCGGCAAGGCGCGCGACATAGCGATCGAGCTGATGGCTGTCATGCACGATTTCCATGGCGCGGCCGCCGAGCACATAGGACGGCCGGATCACGATCGGATAGCCGATCGTTTCGGCAATGGCGCGGGCTTTCTCCGGACTGGTGGCGATGCCGCTCTTGGGCTGACGCAGCTTGAGCCGGTCGAGCAGTTGCTTGAAGCGGTCGCGGTCCTCGGCGAGGTCGATCGCGTCGGGCGAGGTACCCAGGATCGGTATCTTTGCCTGCTCCAGCGCGTGCGCCAGCTTCAGCGGCGTCTGGCCGCCGAACTGCACGATCACCCCGTGCAGCACGCCGTTCGAGCGCTCGGTGTCGATGATCTCGATGACGTCTTCGGCGGTGAGCGGCTCGAAATAAAGCCGATCCGACGTGTCGTAGTCGGTCGACACCGTCTCCGGATTGCAGTTCACCATGATGGTTTCGTAGCCGACATCGCGCAGCGCAAAGCAGGCGTGGCAGCAGCAATAATCGAACTCGATGCCCTGACCGATGCGATTCGGCCCGCCGCCGAGAATGACGACTTTCTTGTTGTCTGAGGGGGCGGCTTCATCGACTGCGCGGCCGGTGAACGGCTTCTCATAGGTCGAATACATATACGCCGTCGGCGAGGCGAACTCGGCCGCACAAGTGTCGATGCGCTTGAACACGGGGCGCACGCCGAGCGCGCGGCGGCGCAACGACACATCCTCGGTCGAAAGCCCGATGAGCCGGCCAAGCCGCGCGTCGGAAAAGCCCATCGCCTTGAGTCGGCGCAGCGCGCCAGCCGTGGTCGGCAAGCCGTTAGCGCGAATCTCGGCTTCCATATCGACGATGTCGCGGATCTGCGCCAAAAACCACGGATCGATCTTGCAGGCCTTGTGAATGTCGGTATCGCTCATGCCGAGCCGCATCGCCTGCGCGACCTTGAGAATTCCGTCGGGCGAGGGCGTGCCGAGCGCGGCGCGGATCGCATTCTTGTCGTCGCCCTGGCCGAGGCCCGGGATAGCGATCTCGTCGAGCCCGGTGAGGCCGGTCTCGAGCGAGCGCAGCGCCTTCTGCAGGCTTTCGGCAAAGGTGCGGCCGATCGCCATCGCCTCGCCGACCGATTTCATCGAGGTGGTCAGCACCGCCTCCGCGCCGGGAAATTTCTCGAAGGCAAAGCGCGGCACCTTGGTGACGATGTAGTCGATCGTCGGCTCGAACGAAGCCGGCGTGGCGCCGCCGGTAATATCGTTGGCGATCTCGTCGAGCGTATAGCCGACCGCGAGTTTTGCCGCGACCTTGGCGATCGGAAATCCGGTCGCCTTCGAGGCGAGGGCCGAGGAGCGTGACACGCGCGGATTCATTTCGATGACGACGAGCCTGCCATCCGCCGGATTGACCGCGAACTGCACGTTCGAGCCGCCGGTTTCCACTCCGATCTCGCGCAGCACCGCGATCGAGGCGTCACGCATGATCTGATATTCCTTGTCGGTGAGCGTGAGCGCGGGCGCCACCGTGATCGAATCGCCGGTGTGAACGCCCATCGGATCGACATTCTCGATCGAGCAGACGATGATGCAATTGTCGTTTTTATCGCGCACCACCTCCATTTCGTACTCTTTCCAGCCGAGCACGGATTCCTCGATCAGCACTTCGGACGTGGGCGAAGCGTCGATGCCGCGTTCGACGATCTCGATGAACTCGGCCTTGTTATAGGCGATGCCGCCGCCGGTGCCGCCGAGCGTGAACGAAGGGCGGATGATCGCCGGCAGGCCGATGTCCTCGAGCGCCTGCAGCGCGGCGATCAGCGTCTTGACCTGATGCGAGCGCGGCGTCGACAGGCCGATCTTGTTCATCGCCTCGCGAAAACGCTGGCGATCTTCGGCTTTGTCGATGGCGTCGGCGGTCGCGCCGATCATGGTGACGTCGAATTTGTCGAGCACCCCCATCTTGCGCAGCGACAACGCGGTATTGAGCGCGGTCTGTCCGCCCATGGTCGGCAGAAGCGCGAAGCCGCCGGGCAGGACATGGCGCTCCTTGGCGATGATCTTGGCGACAATCTCCGGCGTAATCGGCTCGATGTAGGTCGCGTCCGCCACTTCCGGATCGGTCATGATCGTGGCCGGATTGGAATTAACCAGCACGACGCGATAGCCCTCGGCCTTGAGCGCCTTGCAGGCCTGCGTGCCGGAATAGTCGAACTCGCAGGCCTGACCGATCACAATCGGCCCCGCACCAATGATCAGGATCGAGGAAATGTCGGTTCTTTTAGGCATGCGCTCGATAACGATCTCGAACCAGCGTGATGTACGGAAGACTCTCTCCACGGCGATTATGCAAGAGCTTCAACTCGTCCGCCGAGCCTCTCCCCGCCGCGGAGAGGGAGAAGAAGGTAAAAAAAAGGGCGCGCCTGCGCGCGTCCTCGGGCCAAGCGCCAGGGCTCGGCCCCGCGCGAAGGCGGTCTTAGACCAGATTCGACGGGGAGGGAAGGGCGCCCACTGTTCGCCGTGCGGGCTGGCGAAACTTCCCGGGTGGGCAGAAACCAGCCTTGCGCCGCCGCGCATTGACTTCTCGCGCCGCCCGTCGAGAGTCGAGGCAACAACAATAACGGGAGCGTCACGCCATGAATGTGCAGGCCACTGTGGCCGCCTCACGACCTGTCGCCAAGCCGCCATTTCGCGCCGAACATATCGGCTCCTTGTTGCGCCCTCCGGAATTGCTGGCAGAACGCATGCGCTTTGCGCGCGGCGCGATCGATCAGGCGGCGCTCACCGCGGCCGAAGACGCGGCCATTCGCGGCGCCATCCGTCTGCAGGAAGAGCTCGGCTTCAAATTCGTCACCGACGGCGAATTCCGTCGTCGCTCCTATCACAGTTTCTTCTATCGCCAGCTCGGCGAGCTGAGCATCGACACAATCGACGGCGCGGACGCCAAGGGCGCGCAGAACGGCGGCGGTCGCGGCGCCCAGCCGGTCGCGGTAGTCGGCAGCCGCGTGGTATGGACGCATCCGATTAATGCCGGCGATGTTGCGTTCCTCAAAGCGAACTGCGATCGCGTGCCGAAGATCACCATTCCGGGCCCCTGCGCGTTGCATTTTCGCGGCGGCGACGCGGCCGTGCTGGCCAGCGCCTACACGGACCTCGATCAGTTCTGGGCCGATACAATCGAGGCTTTCACCAAGGAGCTGCACGCGCTCTGTCGGGCCGGCTGCCGCTATGTGCAGATCGACGAAACCGCCTTTGCAAAATTCGGGGATCCGGACGTGCAAGCCGCGCTCGCCGCGCGCGGCGACCAGTGGAGCGCGCTCATCGATGCCTATATCGATGTGACCAATCGTGTGCTGCGGGCTGCTCCGGCAGAGCTGCATCTCGGCATGCATCTGTGCCGCGGCAATCGCGGCGGCCATTGGCATGCCGAAGGCAGCTATGAAGAGGTCGCCGAGCGGCTGTTCAATGCGCTCGATATCAATTTTTACTTTCTCGAATACGATTCGCCGCGCGCCGGCAGTTTCACGCCGCTGCGCTTTGTCCCGAAGCACAAATCAGTCGTGCTCGGTCTCGTTTCGACCAAGGTGCCGGAGCTCGAGGACAAAGCGGCGCTGCGCCGGCGTGTCGACGAGGCGACCAAATTCATCGGCATCGAGCGGCTCGCGGTCAGTCCGCAGTGCGGCTTCGCCAGCGTCGATACCGGCAATCCGATCACGCACGAGATGCAGCGGCGCAAGCTCGCGCTCGTCTGCGATCTGGCGCGCGAGGTCTGGGGCGAGACATAAGCAAAGCAAGGCAAAGAAGAACAGGACGCATAGAATGGGGGAGCCAATGCCGATGGGAAGCATCGGGCGCGTCGCCGCCATAGTCCTTTTATTACCGCTGTTGGCATCGGCGGCGCAGGCGCAGGACAGTGATTATCCGAACCGGCCGGTGCGCCTGCTCGCGGCATCCGCCGCCGGCGGCAATCCCGACGTGATCGCGCGCCTTCTCTCCAGCCGGCTGAGCGAAGTGTTCAACAACCCTTTCATCGTCGAAGACGTGCCGGGCGTCGGCGGGGTGCTGGCCGCCAATCAGACCGCGGCCGCCCCGCCGGACGGCTACACGCTCTCGCTCAACGATTCGGGCGCGCTTGCGATCAACATCGCGATGAATCCCGATGTCAAATACAGACTGAAGGACTTCACGCCGATCACCGCGCTGGCGACGCTGCCGACCGTTCTGGTGATCAAGCCAGCGGTGCCGGCCAACACGCTTGCCGAGTTCGTGGCGCTCGCCAAGTCCAAACCCAACGCCTTGAGCTTCGGCTCGGCCGGCACCGGCTCGATCCATCAGCTCACCATGATCATCTTCGAGCAGCAGGCCGGCATTCAATTGCTGCACGTGCCCTATCGCGGCGGCACCGGTCTGGTTAACGCGCTGCTGACCGGCGAAGTCGATGCCGGCTGGTCCGGAATTTCCAACGTGCTTGCGCTGATTCAGACCGGCAAATTGCGCGCGCTGTGCCTCTCGGTCCTGGAGCGCGACGCCTCGCTGCCGGACGTGCCGACATGCGACGAGCTGGGCTACAAGGGTTTTAACGTCGCGACCATGCTCGGCCTGCAGTCCTCCGCCGGCGTATCGCCGGCCATTGTCGCCAAGCTGCAGTCGGCGGTCGCCAAAGTCCTGCGTGAGCCCGCCATGGCGGAGCGCATGAGGACGCTTGGCATTCACATGGCGGAGAATGGCACCGCGGCTTATGCAAAATTCATGCAGGACGATCTCGACCGCTACACCAGGGTGGTCGACGAATTCCACCTGCAGATCACGAAGTGATGCCGCGCCACAATTCCACGAGCGGTCCCTGCGGCCCAAAGACCGGATCGGCCGCGGGCGGCGGGACGGCCGGAATTTCGAGCAGCGCCTTGGCGCGCTCGGCTTTGGTCGCTCGGCGCAGATTGTATGTGCCGCTCGGCGGATAGGCGCCCACCACCAAAAGCCCCGGACTGGCATCGATGCATTGATGGCCGGTGCCGGCCGGCAGGATCACGACGTCGCCGGGCGCTATGTCGATCTTCTTGCCTTTGTCGCCGCCGAAGCGAACCGTCGCGCGGCCGCGCGCGATCCCCATCGCCTCGTGGATAGTCGAGTGATAATGCGGATAGGGATAGATGCCGTTGCGCCACATGTCGCCCCAGCCGTTGGCGGCGAATGTCTTCTCGATCAGCTCTTCGGGATCGGGCGAGCCGGCCAGATCAATGCCGCCGCGATAGAGCACCAGCGGCAGGTTCGGATTGTTGGGAATCCGGCCGTCGTCGGCGAATTTGAGCGTGATCGGTTCGGGCGGGCTCATCGGCATGGGGTACCAACGCGCAAAGGGACCGCGCGGTTGTAACCGAGCCAAAGTTGAGAAATTCTAACGTGGTGCAAGGGGCGGCCTGGGCCCGCTTTTCACCGCCGGCTTCCCTCTTTGGCCTTGCGCATCAAGCCTAAAAATCGGTCAAACAGGAAATGTGCATCGCGCGGTCCCGGTGAGGCCTCGGGGTGGTACTGCACCGAGAAAACCGGCCGGTCTTTGAGCGCAATACCGCAGTTGGACCCGTCGAACAGCGAGACATGGGTCTCGACCGCATGGGCCGGCAGGGTCGCGCGATCGACGGCAAAGCCGTGGTTCATGGACGTGATCTCGACCTTGCCGGTGGTCAGGTCTTTGACCGGATGATTGGCGCCATGATGGCCCTGATGCATCTTCATCGTCTTGGCGCCGATCGCGAGCGCCAGCATCTGGTGGCCCAGACAGATGCCGAAGGTCGGCTTCTTCTCGATCAATGCGCGAATTACCGGCACCGCATATTCGCCGGTCGCGGCAGGATCGCCCGGGCCGTTGGAGAGAAAGATGCCGTCCGGCCTGAGGGCCAAAATATCTGCGGCCAAGGTTTTGGCCGGCACCACCGTCACCTTGCAGGAATGACCGGCCAACTGGCGCAGGATGTTGCGTTTGATGCCGTAGTCGATTGCAACGACATGGAACTCGGCGCCGTTCTGCCGGCCATAGCCTTCGCTCCACCGCCACGGCGTCTCGTCCCAGGTGAAGCGCTGGCCGGTCGTCACCATCGGCACCAGATCCATGCCGACCAGGCCGGGCCATTCCCGGGCCTCTTTCTTGAGCGCTTCGAGGTCGAAGCGCCCTGACGGCTCGTGCGCAATGACCGCATTGGGCATGCCCTTTTCGCGGATGAGCGCGGTGAGCGCCCGCGTGTCGATGCCGGCGAGCCCGATCACGCCGCGACTCTTCAGCCAGGCATCGAGGTGGCGCGTCGCGCGGTAGTTCGAGGGCGCGGTGATGGCGGAGTGCAGAATGACGCCGCGGGCGCCCGGGGTCGCGGCGAGGCTGACGGTCTCGATGTCTTCCTCGTTGGTGCCGACATTGCCGATATGGGGGAAGGTGAAGGTGATGATTTGCCCGGCATAGGACGGATCGGTGAGGATTTCCTGGTAGCCGGTCATTGCCGTGTTGAAGCAGACCTCGCCCACGGCATGGCCGGTGGCGCCGAGCCCAAAGCCTTCGAGCACGGTGCCGTCGGCGAGGACTAAGAGCGCCGTCGGAGCGGGCTCCGACCAGCCAGAATCATCTTGTTCCTGTGTCATGAGCGGCCTAGATAGCCTTCGGTTCATGCCGCGTCAAAGCGCCGGGGAAAGGAGCGCAACTTGACCAGCCCGTTGGATCGGCTCACTGCATTCGGCCTGTTTGGCGTGACCGCGATGCTCGTCTGCTATGCGCTTGAGGAGAGGAGTCCTTGCTTCGTCCTGGCTTTTGCCGGCGCCCTTCGCGCTGGGCTCCCTATATGGATTCACGCAGGGCGCCTGGCCGTTAGGACTGGTCGCGGCGGTGTGGTCTTTCGTCGCGCTGCGGCGCTGGTGGCTGCTGCCCAAAGGCGCGATTGCATGACAAGGCAATAGCGAGGTTCATGTGCTGCGGGATGACATCAACACTGCCATGAAAGAGGCAATGAAGGCCGGTCAGGCGCGCCGCGTCGCGACACTGCGACTGATCAATGCCGCCATCCTGCAGCGCGAGACGTCGGGCGCCGAACGCCAGACCCTCGGTGATGCCGAAATCATAGATGTGATGCAGAAGATGGTGAAGCAGCGCCAGGAATCGCTGGACATTTATGAGAAGGCCGGCCGCAACGAACTCGCCCAGCAAGAGCGCGAAGAGATCAACATCATCTCCGCTTATCTGCCCAAGCAGATGTCGGATCTCGAAGCGGCCAATGCGATCTCGGCGCTGGTCAAGGAGATCGGCGCCGAGACCATCAGGGACATGGGCCGCACCATGGCCGCGCTGAAGCAGCGCTTCTCCGGACGGATGGATTTCGCCAAAGCCGGCGCACAGGTGAAGAAGATTTTGACCGGCGGCTAGGCCACCGTCATGAATTGCAAGTGCCGGGAGAGGGATCTTGGCGCGCCGGAGCCTGTGCAACGCCTTGAACCTTTGGCTTACGTCTCAGGAGCGTGCGTTCGTCCGGTGATCGGAGCCGTTTCATCGGAGCCGTTTGATGCGCTTCTATCAGGACCACATCGTTCCGCTCCTGATCAATCTGGCAATGCGGAACAAAAATCTCGCGGCCTATCGTAGCCGCGTCGTGCCGGCGGCGGAGGGACGCGTCCTCGAAATCGGCGTCGGATCGGGGCTCAACCTGCCGTTCTATTCGGCGAAAACCGAGCAATTGATCGGTCTCGATCCTTCGCCGCGGCTGCTGGCCATGGCGCGCCGCGCTGCGTGCCCGCGCGTTGGCCGGCTTGAATTCGTCGAGGGCTCGGCGGAAGCGATCCCGCTGGATAGCGCAAGCGTCGATACCGTGCTGACGACTTGGACCTTGTGCAGCATCCCTCAGGCGGCCGGCGCCTTGCGCGAGATGCGTCGCGTGCTCAGGCCTGGCGGGCGCTTGCTGTTTGTCGAGCACGGACGCGCACCTGATCCCAATGTAGTGTGGTGGCAGGATTGGCTCACGCCGATGTGGAAGCGCATCGGCGGCGGCTGTCATCTCAATCGACCGATCCGATCGCTGATCGAGGATGCGGGATTCCGGCTCGACCGTTATGAGACCGGATACATGCGCGGACCGAGGCCGATGACGTTCATGTACGAAGGCAGCGCACGTCCGCGATAATGCGCGAGCGCCGTCGCCGGCCTCCGGCGTCCTCCGATCGGAGTATGTCGTGTGCCGGCTCGCCTGCTAGCACGCCGCCGCAAGTATCGGCCTGTCTCGGAGGCGTCATGACAAACTCGGCGAAAGTCGCATATTCTTACGGAACACCGGTACCCTCTTTTTCCGGAAAATGCTCTAAGTTCATGATGCCTCAAGCGGCGGCGGATCGCTCTATGCGCAATGACGTTGCAATGAGAGCACGATAAAAGCTGGGGATGGAGATATCCGTGCATCGCTCAATCTTGCTTCTGCTCGCGACGCTGTTTGCCGCAGCCGCGCCCGCCGCCGGCGCCCGTGCCGACTGGCCGGACCGGCCGATCCGTACGCTGACGACGACCAGCCCCGGCGGCATCAGCGACGTCTTCATGCGGGCGCTCGCGGAAAAGCTCGGACCAAGGCTCGGCCAGCCGATCGTGGTCGAGAACCGGCCGGGCGGCATGCAAAATATCGGCGCGCGGGCGTGCCAGGACTCGGCGCCGGACGGCTACACGATCTGCATCATCAATGCCGATCCGATCATCTACAACCAGTTTCTGATGAAGAACCTGCCGTTCGATCCGGTGCATGGGCTGCAGCCGATCATAAAGCTGTTTGATCTTCTGCATGTGCTGGTCGTCAATTCGGATCTGAAAGTGAAGAATGTCGATGAGCTGGTCGCGCTGTCAAAGGCAAGGCCGGGCACGCTATCTTATCTGACGCCCGGCGCGCCGATGGTGCTTTACATGGAAACGCTGAAGAAGGAGCGCGGCGCCGACTGGGTGCGCGTGCCGTTCAAGGGCGGCGGCGAAGCGGTGAACGCGATCTTGAGCGGGGCCACACCGATCGGCTTGTTCGGCGAGGGCAATGTCATCGGCCAGATCAAGGCCGGCACAATGACGCCGCTGGTGATGCTCAACAACGTCCATTCGCCCAATTTCCCCAACGTGCCGACCTTGAAGGAGATCGGCTATGACGGCCCGCCGTCGCGCGGCTGGTACGGGCTGTTCGCGCCGGCCGGCACGCCGCGGCCGATCATCGATCGCATCGCCAAGGAGGTGGCGGCAATCGTCGCCGAGCCGGATTTCGCGCAGAAGCAGCTCAAGGACCGCAGCCTGGTCGGCGCCACCGACACGCCGGACGAATTTGCAAAGCAGATCGAAGCGGATCGCAAAGTCGCCGAGCAAGTCGTGCAACAGGCCGGCATGGCGCCGGAGTGACGTTGGGCCTGTGGATAACCGGGACAAGGCGGGTCCCGTTTGCGGCGCGCAGCGCCCACCCTATCTTCGCGCCACCGGCCGGCTAAGCTTGGCGAATCACCATGCGATTTTCGCCGCAATTTCTCGACGAGCTGCGCGCGCGGCTTCCTGTTTCGGAGGTCGTGGGCAAGCGCGTCAAACTGCGCAAGGCTGGACGCGAATGGAAGGGACTCTCACCCTTCAACAAGGAAAAGACGGCATCCTTCTTCGTCAATGACCAGAAGGCGATGTGGTTTGACTTCTCGTCCGGCAAGAACGGCAACATTTTCGATTTTTTGATGCTCACCGAGGGCGTCAGCTTTCCGGAAGCGGTCGAGCGGCTGGCGCACCAGGCAGGCATTCCGCTGCCGGTCATGACGCGCGAGGCGCAGGTGCAGGAACAGCGGCGCAAGACCCTGCACGATATCGTCGAGCTCGCCGCCAAATATTTCGAGGCGACGCTTGCCTCGCGCAACGGTGCGCGCGGCCGCGGCTATCTGCTTGACCGTGGCATTGCCTCGTCGACGCAGCTGAAATTCCGGCTCGGCTATGCGCTCTCCGAGCAATATGCGCTCAAGGAGCATCTCGGCGCGGCGAAAATCCCGGTCGACGACATGATCGAAGCCGGGCTTCTTGTGTCGGGCGAAGATATTGCCGTGCCCTACGACCGCTTCCGCGATCGCGTGATGTTTCCGATCAGCGATTGGCGCGGGCGCGTCATCGCCTTTGGTGGCCGGGCGCTCGAAAAGGACGTCGCGGCCAAATATCTCAACTCGCCGGAGACGCCGCTCTTTCATAAAGGCGCAACGCTCTACAATATTGCCGGCGCGCGCAAGGCCGCACATGACGGCGCGCAAGTCATAGCCGTGGAGGGCTATGTCGATGTCATCGCCATGGTCACCGCCGGATTTGAGGCGACAGTGGCGCCGCTTGGCACGGCGCTGACCGCCGATCAGCTCGCTTTGCTGTGGCGCATGGCGGATGAGCCGATCCTCTGTTTTGACGGCGACGATGCGGGCCGGCGCGCGGCCTATCGCGCTATCGACCTGACCCTGCCGCTGCTGCGCCCCGGCAAGAGCATCAAATTCGCCGCGCTGCCCGACGGACAGGATCCCGACGACCTCGTCCGTTCCGGCGGCCGCGATGCAATCGAGGACGTGCTCGGGGGAGCGCGTCCGCTCGCGCACATGTTGTGGGCGCGCGAGAGCGAGGCCGGGCCGTTCGATACGCCAGAGCGCCGCGCCGCGCTTGAGGCACGGATCGGCGAAGTCACCGCCGCGATCGCCGACGAGACGGTGCGCCGTTACTACCGGCAGGATTTGTCCGCGCGCCTGCGCAATTTGTTTGCGCCGATCGATATCGGGGCTCGACGGAAAAAGTTCGGCGAAAAGGCAGCGGGAGCCGCGAACCGCTTCGGCAAAAAATCATTCGGCGAAAGCCGGCGCTCGGGCGGTGCTGCGGGCTCGGTTCTGCTCGGCCGGGATGAGCCCTACATTGCGGCGAGCCCGTTCTTTGCCGCCAGCGCGTTGCATCGCGGGCACCGCGCGGCGATTCCGCGTCGCGAGGCGCTGATCCTGCTGGCCGCTATCAATCATCCTTGGCTTCTGCACGACCATATCGAGGAACTCGCCGCAGCGGAGTTCCGTCATGCCGACGCCCAAAGACTCAAAGGCGCGCTGATCGATGTCTTTGCCCGTCATCATTTTGGCAACGAGTTTGGCCATTCGGCCGCCGCTGCAGACGAGGACGCCGCCGCCGAGCGGTCAGCGCTCGCCGCAGAACTCGCCAACAGAGGATTTGCCGGTCTCGTCGAGCGCATTTCGCGCGCCATCACGACGCCATCGGTCTGGGGTGCTCGCCCCAATGCAGCGCAAAGCGATGTCTTGCTCACCTGGAAGCAGCTTCTTGCCTTGCATATGCAGTGGCACTCCCTAACTAGGGAACTTAGGGACGCGGAGGCGGCGCTCGGCCAGGACAATACCGAGGCGAACTATGCGCGGCTTCGCGACGTCAAAGCCAGGCTGGCCTCGCTTGATGGAACCGAAGCCTTGATCGAGGGCTTTGGTGCTCCTTCAGGTCGGCCGGCCAGGACGCTGTGATGTCGCTTTCAGCGTCAGACGAGAAAGTGCTGGGTGGGCTGATACGGGTAGCGGTTTTCGAAGGTCGTCCGCCGCGCCGGTCGCGTCATTTTGGGCCGGCACCGGAACGGACCTTCGGCGTTAGGTTTCTGCCGTTTGTGCAGAGCGAGCGGCTCAGCGCGCGGCAAGCTTTACGCCAGACCGGTGAGGGACTAAGAGGTCGCCCTTGCCGGCCTTTAAGGTTAGTCGGAGCTTAACGGAGTTCCGACACATTTGGCCTCGATTCGGGCGGTGCAGGCGAGGATAGACCTTGTCGGCGCTGCCCTTTTCGGCCATTGGCTTAATTCGCTGGTCGGACGCCCCGCGAGCGACTAAGCCAATGACCCAACAATAAGCGGACTCAAGGCCGGAGCTTTCGGGCTCTTGCCCGGTCCGAACGGTGGGTTCCTGTTTTGTCTCGGCCGCGCCGATTCGGGCGCCAATAGGATTTGAGGGACTGAACTGGGACCGGGACGCGCTGATGCAAGCGCCGGCTTCGCGAAGGCGCCCTTGGAGAAGATGAACATGGCAAGCAAGACGGTGGCCACCAAGACGATCCCCCTTAAGGCCAAGGCGGCCCCGCAAAAGGAATCCGACGCCCCCGAAAAGGATACCCCCGATACGCCCGATACGCCGCTGCCGCTGCTCGATCTCTCCGACGCCGCCGTCAAGAAGATGATCAAGCAGGCCAAGAAGCGCGGCTATGTCACCTACGAACAGCTCAATGCGGTCATGCCGTCCGAGGAGGTCACCTCCGAGAAGATCGAGGACGTGCTGGCCATGATGAACGAGATGGGCATCAACGTCGTCGAGACCGAAGAGGCCGACAACGAGGATGACGAGGAGGGCCGCGAGGAGGCCGAGGAAGAGGAAGCCGAGGGCGGCGATCTGGTCGAGGTCAGCGCCAAGACTCCCGCCAAATCCGAAGCCAAAGAGCCCGCCGAACGTACCGACGATCCGGTACGCATGTATCTGCGCGAAATGGGCTCGGTGGAATTGCTTTCGCGCGAGGGCGAGATTGCCATCGCCAAGCGCATCGAGGCCGGCCGCGAAGCGATGATCGCGGGCCTGTGCGAAAGTCCGCTGACGTTCCAGGCCATCATCATTTGGCGCGATGAATTGAACGAAGGCAAAGTCTTCCTGCGCGACATCATCGATCTGGAAGCGACCTATGCCGGTCCCGACGCCAAGACGGCGCCGGCAGGCGTGGCCGGCGATGCGCCGGCCGGCAATGGCGGCGGCTTTCCCGGGCAGCCGGTGCAGGCGGCTTCGCCACCCTCGGCACCGCCCGCCGCGACGCCGTTCAAGCCCATGAACAGGGACATGACCAAAGAGATCGCCAAGGACGGCGACGGCGAGGAGAGCGGCGAAGAAGCCGCCATTGCCGACGCCGATATGGATGAGGATGATCTCGAAAACTCGATGTCGCTTGCGGCCATCGAGGCGGAGCTCAAGCCGAAAGTGCTCGAGACCTTCGACAAGATCGCCGACACGTTCAAGCGGCTGCGCCGCCTGCAAGAGCTCGATATTCAGAACAAGCTCAAGAACGAGACGCTGTCGCCGGCGCAGGAGCGCAAGTCGAAGAAGCTCAAAGAAGAGATCATCCAGGAGGTGAAGTCGCTTCGTCTCAATCAGGCGCGCATCGACGCGCTGGTCGAGCAGCTCTATGACATCAACAAGCGGCTGGTCGGCCATGAGGGCCGGCTGATGCGGCTTGCCGAGAGCCACGGCGTGCCGCGCGAAGGCTTTTTGAAACAATACCAGGGATCCGAGCTCGATCCGCGCTGGCTCAACCGCGTCTCAAAGCTCTCCGAGAAGGGCTGGAAGAATTTCATCGCCCGCGACAAGGACCGCATCAAGGAGCTGCGCGGCCAGATCCATGCGCTGGCGACCGAGACCGGGCTCGAGATCGGCGAATTCCGCAAGATCGTGCACATGGTGCAGAAGGGCGAGCGCGAGGCGCGCCAGGCCAAGAAGGAAATGGTCGAGGCCAATCTGCGCCTCGTTATCTCCATTGCCAAGAAATACACCAATCGCGGGCTGCAGTTCCTCGATCTGATCCAGGAAGGCAATATCGGGCTGATGAAGGCGGTCGATAAGTTCGAATATCGCCGCGGCTACAAATTCTCGACCTATGCGACGTGGTGGATCCGCCAGGCAATCACCCGCTCGATCGCCGACCAGGCGCGCACCATCCGCATCCCGGTGCATATGATCGAGACCATCAACAAGATCGTGCGCACCTCGCGGCAGATGCTCAACGAGATCGGCCGCGAGCCGACGCCGGAGGAGCTTGCCGAGAAGCTCGGCATGCCGCTCGAGAAGGTGCGCAAGGTGCTCAAGATCGCCAAGGAGCCGCTGTCGCTGGAGACGCCGATCGGCGACGAGGAGGACTCGCATCTCGGCGACTTCATCGAGGACAAGAACGCGATCCTGCCGATCGACGCGGCAATCCAGTCCAATCTGCGCGAGACCACGACGCGGGTGCTCGCCTCGCTCACCCCGCGCGAAGAGCGCGTGCTGCGCATGCGCTTCGGCATCGGCATGAACACCGACCACACGCTGGAAGAGGTCGGCCAGCAATTCTCGGTGACGCGCGAGCGCATCCGCCAGATCGAGGCGAAGGCGCTGCGCAAGCTCAAGCATCCCTCGCGCAGCCGCAAGCTGCGGAGCTTCCTCGACAATTGACGCTCTTCGGCATGCCTGAAGCGGCACGCTGCGACGGCCTGCGCGGTTGCCGCGCCGCGCGCCGACCTATCCCGTCAGAACCAGCCGCGGGGTGCCGAGGTCGCCCGCGGCGTCGCCGACCACGCAGTTGCGCCCGGCCGCCTTCGCCAAGGCCAGCCGCCGGTCGGCACAGGCGAATAAGCCGTCAAAGTCGGACGCATCCTCGGCGCAGGCGGCAAGCCCGCCGCTGACGGTGACGCACGGCATCATGTCGTCCTTTTGGGCCGCGATGGTGCGGCGGATGTGCTCGCCGAGCGCAAATGCGCCGGCCCGCGGCAGCGCGTCGGCGATCACCACGAAGTCGCCGCCGTCATAACGGAACACCATATCGCCCGGCCCCATTGCGGACATCACGGTCCGGAACACGCGCATCAGCACGATGTCGCCTGAGCTATAGCCGAACCGATCGTTGAAGTTCTTGAAATGATCGATGTCGATGATCAGGAGGCTGAGCGGTCGGCCGGCTTGCACCGCCTCCTCGACGCGTTTGCGTCCCAAATATTCCAACCGGCCGCGGTCGAGCGCGCCGGTGAGCGCATCGCGGCCGGAACGCGTCAGCAGATCCTCGTAGCGCTCGCGATAGGTCAGGAGGTCGAACACGTCGCGCAAACGCGGCGGCCGCTTCTGTCCCCGCCGCGGCGATTCGAGCCTGCGCAGATAAAGCGCGCCCAGCATGCTGTAAAGCGCAACCGCCGCCATTTTCGCGAGCCACCCGCCGAACAGAACCGAGAGCGGCGCACCGGTCAGATGGCGCAAACCCGTGTAGAACGCGGCTTGATCGAACGACAGCACAAGCGCACCGGTAAGCGCCAACCGCGCCAGCATGCGCTCGCCGAGAACGGGCCGCAGCCGCTCATAGATCAGAATCATCATGATGCAGTCGGCGAACAGGATCAGCGTGCCCCAGATCATCAGCGCGCCCATCTGGTCGAGAAAGCCGAAATCGGCGCCCCGCGCTGCGTCGAGCGCTGCCGCGCCGTGCAGGCGCACCAGGAAGCCGAGCGCGAGCAGAAGCAGATTGCCGATCAGGAGACCGTAGATCGGCTGCCGCACCACCACAGCGTCCTCGCGGATATAGACGAGCAGGAGCAGCATCAGCTTGCCGGTGAACAGCACGGTCGAGCCGGGCGAAGCGACGATCGCGAACGGCAGCGTCACATAGAGAATCGAGGCGAGATAGGTTTCCAGAAAATGCATGACGCCAAGCGCGCAGAAGAACGCGCCGATGCCGATGCGATGACGCGCGCGGAACAGGCCGGCAAGCGCGGCGAAATAGATCAGCGCGTCGGCGCCGAGCAGAAGTACATTGCCGACCGCTGCGCCAGGCGCGGCCGAAACACCGACTGCGATGTGAGACATCAGCCCCGTGCGCCCTAGCGCGTTCCGAATTCCCCCGCCGCCGCGCCCATAGATCCCCCGGACTCCGATTCACGGAGGCGAATCGAAGTCCGAATTTTCGCGGCGCAGGATAACAGAACTCTGCATTCGCGTCGCGCCTTGCCGGCTGCGAGAGTTTTGCTTGCTAAACGGCTTTACAACCGCTATGCTCGCATAAGTTGTGACATGGAGGGCGAGTTGTGAGAAAATTCGTTATTACTCTCAGTATGTTGATGATGCTCACTGGACCCGCGCGCGCCGAGCCGCTCAGCCGCCGTGTCTTCACGGATGCCGTCGCCGCTGCTGCAACAGCGGCCATGCCTTCGGCGAGAGTCACCGTGACCGGCGACCTGCAACTCGAGATTCGCGGCAACGACTCCGGGACACACGCGTTCGATCTGACCAGTACTTATCAGCGCTACCTCGGCGACCCCGCTCATCTCCATCAGGTCATCCACCAGTACATCAAGGCTTGCGCGGAGATCATGCGCCTGGACGATGCCAAGATCGACCGCACTCACATCGTCGCGGTCATGAAATCGCAGCAGTGGCTCGACGGTACACGACAACGCAGCCGCGAGGCGCCTCAGCTATTGGCCGATCCCTACAATTCGGAATTGGTCGTCGTTTACGCCGAGGATCGGCCGAACTCGATGCGCTTTTTGACCACGCGCGATGATGTGGGCGACCGTGCCAAGCTACGCGATCTTGCGCTTGATAATCTGCAGCGCCTGGTGCCGAAAGTAACGATCAGGGGCGGCCCGGACGGTCTCTGGCTGTTCGAGGCCGGCGGCGATTACGAGGCAAGCTTGCTGCTTGCCGACCGCCTGTGGACAGGGGGCCAGATCAAGGTCGATGGCGAGGTCGTTGCCGCGGTGCCCGCCAAGGATGCCCTGATCGTCACCGGTTCGCACAATCATGCCGGCCTCGCCCGCCTGCGCGCTCTCGCGGCGGAGCTGGCGCGCGGGCCCTATAGTCTGACTTCCGACCTGTTGGTCTATCGCGACGGCAGATTCGTCAGATTCGACGGCAAGTGACTAGCCAGACGAAGCCTCGCACGCGCACCATTCTTCTGAGCATGGTCGCAAGATGCGGTTTGAGGCAGGCGAGCGCAGGGGCGGGCCGAAGGGGCAGGTGCGGTGCGCTCCAGTCGCGGGGAACGCCATGTCCGATTGCACTTGGTCGCTGCATCCGCAGCTTCAAGCCGACACATTGCCGGTCGGCGATCTGCCGCTGTCGCGGCTGCTCGCCATCAATGACGCGAATTATCCCTGGCTCATTCTGGTGCCGCGGCGCACGGGCGTGACCGAAATTGAGCAGCTCGGCGAGGAGGGCGCGCTTCTGATGGGCGAGATCACCCGCGTCTCGCGCGTGCTCAAAGCAGTCACGGCCTGCGATAAGATCAATATTGCCGCGATCGGCAATGTGGTGCCGCAGCTGCACGTCCACATCGTCGCGCGCCGGCACGACGATCCGCTGTGGCCGAGGCCGATCTGGGGCTTTGCGCCGCCGCGGCCGGGCGATGCGGCCGCGTTCACACGGTTTGTTGCGGCTGTACGGCGGGAGTTGGGGATTGCGATTCCATAGCGGTGGGTCACCCGCGGATGCGGCGTAACCCTACCGCCTGCGTTTGACGTGCGATGATGCGTGTCGTTTAGGATCCCTACGAGCACGCTCCCTGCGAGCGCGCCGTATCGAGGGCGGCCTGCGCCATCAGCCAGTCCGGAAGGCCGTAAGCGATCATGGTCCAGCCGACCCCCCATGGCGCATCGGCGCTATTCCACCAGATCTTGCACCAGCCGTTGTCGAGCCGAACCACGGCATAGTCGGCGCGCGCCGGCGCGGAAGCCGCAAGGCCAAGCGCGAAAATGCAAGCAGCAAAGGTCAATCGCTTCATCACCGACTCCCTTTTTCCGCCAGCCCGCAGAGTCGCAATGATCTTAGGATCGGCGCCGGCGGCTGTCCATCACGCCGATTCGAATCAATTTCTCTTGAGCCGCCAGCGGTAGACCGAATCACAATCGCTCGCGTGGCGATCACATTTGCTCGCGCCGCGCGGCCATTGCGTGGTGCCGCAGTCCTGGCGCGATTACTGACATTGATGCGCCCGAGCAGGCGGGCGAAGCGCGGGCAAAATGTGACGCGCATCACACATCGTCGGAATCGCGCATCACGAATGCGTGTGATTCAGAATCGCGCAACACTCTGTTCGATGCAGGCGCGGTTATCCGCAGCCGCTTCGCGCTTATCTAGCGGCTGTGCGGACTAGTCCTGCGCACGCACCGCGCAAATCAACAACGAATTCAGGAGACGTGTGATGAAGAAGCTCATCGCGATTATCGCTCTGACCATGGCCGTCATTTCCGCTTCGGCGGCGGCTCAGGCGACGACATTCGAGGATCCGACTCACGGCGGCGGCATCGCCACCCAAAGCTAAATCCGAGAACAACGCTACGGAGAGCCCGGCCGCTCCGGCCGGGCCTTCTTCATCTTGCATGCAATGGGAGTTTAAACCATGAAAAAGATCGCTCTCGCGCTTGCGCTTCTGAGCGCAACTCTGGGCGCGACATCTGCCGCCTTCGGGCAGAGCGCCTATACAACCGGTACCGTCGCAAGCAGCGAGCGCGCCGGCTATCCGCCGGTTGGCGGCTATGGCCAGCGCGGCCTTTACGCCTATGCGCCGGGCTACGGTTCGGTCTACGCCTACATTCCGGGAGCGCACCGGCGTTAAGCGCCGGCGCGCCAAAGCCTCCCGAGACGCAAAGCATTTGCCATCACCAAATCTTTTTAGCGTCTTGCTTTTTGGTGCCTCGCCCAATCGCGCTGTGTCCGCTAGCTTACGTTCCTTGTTGCGGACATGCGTTGTTCCCCTGCCACAAGATGACCTTTGCAAATGCAACAAACGGACGAAGCGAGGCCAGATTCTGTCGTGACAAGCGCGCCTGAGGGGCTCCGCTACGGAGTCACGTCATGGGACGCGCAAATTTGGGACGTGCAGAGTTTGCTGCGAGGACTTTTTGGTGCGTTGTATCGGCGCTGGTCGCGGTGTTTGTTTGGTCAAACGAGGCTTCCGCTCACATCGACCGGCATGCGCATCGGCATGGACATCTTGCTTGGCACCATCGCCTTGCCGGGCACCATCTGATGCCGAGCATGGTGTCGGAAGCCAATAGTTTTGCGCCGCGCGTCGGCGCCGCGCCTTATCCAACCTTCGCGTCAACGGCCCCCTTCGCCGCGCCACAACGCAATTTCGGCCAGACCAAGGACCGGCGCTCAAGCGCCCTCGGTGCAACGTCAGGCATGGCCGCCGCGCAGGCCAGCGCGGCCGGCGTGCCGGTGTCGCTGGTCGAGCGCGTCATTGCGCGCGAGAGCGGCGGCAACCCGCGCGCGGTGCACGCCGGCAACTATGGGCTGATGCAGATCCGGCTCGGGACGGCACGGGCCATGGGCTATACCGGCTCCGCCGCCGGCCTGCTCGATCCGCAGACCAACATGACCTATGCCGTGCGCTATCTCGCCGGCGCCTATCGCGCCGCCGGCGGCGACGAAAATCGCGCCATCGCGCTCTATGCGCGCGGCTACTACTATCAGGCCAAAGCGCAAGGTTTTTCGCCTTATGCCCAAGGCGGCTCGTCTTATGGTTTTGGCACAGGGGCAAGCGCTTCGCTGTTTACGCCGGCCGGATTCTTCCAGTCGAGCGCCCCGGCCGGCGCAGGCTATCGCGTGCGCCATCACCGTCGGCACGCGGTGTAGAGGGTCTTCGCACGCCAACGCGTCAGGGCCGGGCTTGATGTTCAGCCGGTCATGATGCCGTCACCTTAAGAGCCCGCCCGTCACAACGCTGCGACCGCGCTGACTTCGATCAGGAACTGCTCGTGCACCAGGCGGTCGACGATCAACAGCGTGTTCGGCGGATAGGCGCCGCTGGCAAACATTTTTGGAAATTCGCGTGCACGAAACGCCATGAATTTCGGAATGTCCTGCGAATGGACGAGATAGGTCGTGAATTCGACGACATTGGCAAAGCTCGCGCCCTGCGAGGACAACGCGGCGCCGAGGTTCTGAAAGACCAGCGCGCATTGCGCATCAAAATCGCCGGCCGCCTTGCCGTCCTTGGCACCGACTTGGCCGGCTATGAACAAGAACTCGGACGTCCTGACGCGGGTGATGTGCGAATATTGTCCGAGCGGCTTGCCCAGAGCGTCGGGGTTGAGAATCTGGATTTGTGGCGCGGCCATGTGCGGCTCCTCTCTGCTTGCAGGAGCGCAAGCTTAGCGGAGCGCGGCCGAGGGGTCAGCACTTGGCCGATCAGCCGGCGTGACGCTCGCCGTAGTCGCGGACTTTCTTCTTGGCGCCGGAACGTGTGATGCTCTTGATCGCCGGTTGCGGCTTGCCGGATTTTTCGGCGATCATGCGATCCTGCTCGATCAGGAAGCCGTGCGCGGGCTTGTCGCCGTCGAGGCCGCCGGTCAGCGAGCGCGGTACTTTGCGGTTCGAGCGCTGCGAGCCGTCCTCGTAGACGACGTCGAACATGACGAATTCGGAGTTCAATCCCGGCTTTCTCGGCATTGTTATTCTCCTTATTGCGGCCCGAGATCACGCCTCGTCGGACGTGCTGATTCGACTTTTATATGGTGCGCGAGTGTAAAAACGAAAACACCGGCGCCATTGTGGCGCCGGTGCGACATTCACGACCTTAAGGTTACGCCGCCTGGAGATTGGCTGCGGCCGACTTGCCGCTGCGGCGATCAGCTTCGATGTCGAAGATCAGCTTCTGCCCTTCGATCAGCGTCCGCATGCCGGCGCGCTCGACGGCGGAGATGTGCACGAACACATCCGGGCCGCCGCCATCCTGAACGATGAAGCCGTAGCCTTTTTGGGCGTTGAAGAACTTGACGGTACCTTGAGCCATGATGGCCCTCCTCTTTCTAAGACGCAAACACGTTTGCGGCCGTGCAAACCATTCGCACGGTCTTCAATCCGGATTTCGCGTGGTCTTGAGAAAGGCCAGGAATTGCTCCGGGCGCACCAGCAAGGCAGGCTCAATCGGAATGGCGCCTATATAGAGGCATGGGACCCGATTAGCAACGATGCTTGGCGTCCCTCTGACGCGTTTCCCGGCGCGATTTGCGAATTCGAGCCTGCGACAGCGCCTGAGGCCTTGTAGTCGAACGACGCCCTCCCATCTGTTGGGCGGCTTCGCCTTTGGCGGCAGAAAGACGGAACATCGATGATGACTTACTCCGGCACCTTTTCGGGCGCGCGCGGCTTTGGCTCCTTTCGCGGCTTCGGCAGGAGTTTTGCCGGCGCGGCAAGGCCCTACGACGCAGCCTCGCGCCGTGCCGCGCTCGACCGTCTCGACATGCTGGCGACCGTGTTCGACACGGCCTTCATCCTGCCCGGCACCAATATTCGTTTCGGCGTGGAGTCGCTGCTGCGGCTGGTTCCCGGCATTGGCGATGCGCTCGCCTCGGCGCTGTCCTGCTACCTGCTGATCGAGGCGCATCGGCTGGGCGTGCCGAAGCTCCTGTTCGCCCGCATGGTGGCCAATGTGCTGCTCGAGGGCGCCGTCGGCACGGTGCCGATTGCGGGCGACGCCTTTGACGTCTATTTCCGCGCCAACCGGCGTAATGTTGCGCTGTTGCGCGAGCATTTTGCACGGAGGGGCTATCTGTGAGAGCGTATTCGCAAATAAGGCGGGTTGACGCTCTCATGATAAGCTTGTTGCACCGGATTGATTCGGGGCACTTCCGACGGGACGGTATAAGCCGGCGATGAACATCCACGCGACGCTTGCCGCCACCTCCTCGCAGTCTCGCTTCCTGATGTGCCCGCCGCGCTATTTTGCGGTTTCCTACAGCATCAATCCGTGGATGGACCCGAAAGCCTGGGCCGGCGGCGCGCCAGCTTTGCACGCCAAGGCCGAGCAGCAATGGGCGAGCCTGCACCGCGTTCTGCGCGAAGCCGGCGCCGCGATCGAGCTCGCCGAGCCGCAGCCTGATCTGCCTGACCTCGTCTTCACGGCCAATGCCGCCGTCGTGCTCGACCGCAAGGTCATCTTGGCACGGTTCCGCCATGGCGAGCGGCGCAGGGAAGAGCCGCTCTTCGCGGCGGCCTTCGCTGCACTCAAGGCGCGCGGCCTCCTTGACGAGATCGTGCGGTTGCCGGACGGCCTCATGCTGGAGGGCGCCGGCGATTGCATTTTCGATGCGCGGCGCAGGATGCTCTGGATGGGCTGCGGCTTCCGTTCCGACGTCGGCGCCGGTGCGGCGCTGGAACAAGAGCTTGGCTTGCCTTGCGTGGCGCTGCCGCTTGCGGATCCGCGCTTCTATCATCTCGACACCGCGTTCTGCGCGTTGCCTTGCGGTGCGGTGATCTACTATCCGCAGGCCTTCACGGCGGCGGCGCTCAGAGCCGTTCACGACCGTGTCGCACCGGCCGAGCGCATTGCACTGAGCTTCGCCGACGCTGCGCATTTCGCCGCAAATGCCGTCTGTGTCGGTCGCACCATCGTGCTGTCAAGCGCGAGCGCCGGCTTGCGCCGCAAGCTGGAACGGCGCGGCTATACGGTTGCCGAGACGCCGCTCGACATTTTTCAGAAGAGCGGCGGCTCGGCCTGCTGCTTGACGCTGCGGCTCGATCACACGTCGTGCGCAGCGCCTGATATTGGACAAACGGCGCAGACGGCGACGGCGCAACGCAGCTAACCCGCCCGTGCCGCAACTAAAGGCACTCGTCCCCGCGAAAGCGGGCATCCAGTTCCGGATTCCCGCTGGCGCGCAAATGAGCGGAACGGTCCGATCATTCTGGCGGATTACTCGTCCGTTGCTTCGACGATGCGGATGTCGCGTACCGCGCCGTCGCCCAGCGCCTTGAGCGCCTCCTGATAAGCGGGGCTCTTATAGGCGGCGATCGCCTGCTCGACGCTCGGAAATTCAGAAATCACGATCCGCTCCTTCTGGCCAGCCTCGAATGCCGCGCTTGCGGTGCTGCGCGCGATATAACGCGCGCCGAACGGTTTTGTGGCAAGCGGCGCCAGTTTGGCATAGGCCGCGACCTTCTGCGGATCGGAAATGGAACGGTAGCAGGTCACCCAATAGGCTTTCGGCATTGTCCTAAACTCCTTGGACCGGTCGGCTAGAGACTACGACAGCAGCTCGTCGGGGAGCGCGTCGGGCGTATAGCCGCGCGGTGCATTCACGCGGTGCATTATTGCGCATCAGCGGCACCAACGGCCAGATCAGTGCGGCGCCGAGCGCCGCGGGGATCAGCGCTTGCGGGTCGCCGACGGCAAGCAGCAGCACCAGCGCCAAGCCGATGCAAAACGGCGCGGCGATGGTCAGCGTGGCGAGCACAAGGCCTTGTGCCGAATGGGCGACATACCCGCAGTGAAGCGGACGCCCGGGACGCCATATGGACGCCATCTGAGCCGGACGCTGACAGCAGCATCTGATAGAATAGCTGTCTGCATCGCAATCAACTGCAGCGGGAGGAATTGATGTCCTTCTTCAAATCGCTGTTCGGCCGCGGCGCCCCCTCGGAGCGGGCGGCGGAAACCGCGGAGCCGGTCGAATACAAGGGCTATGTCATCCGTGCCGCGCCATACAAGAACAACGGTCAATATCAGACCGCCGGCACGATCGAGCGCGAAATCGACGGCGTGCGCAAGGAGCACCGTTTCATCCGTGCCGACGCCTATGCGTCCTATGACGACGCGCTGACCTTCACGGTCAACAAAGCGCGCCAGATCATCGATCTGCAGGGCGACAAGATTTTCGGCTGAGGCGGAGCGCAATGGGTCTCTTCCGGGCATTGCGAGCAGAAGCAATTCCGTGCCGAGGCGCCGTTCGGCGCCGCTTCGAGTGGACCTGTGTCGTGCGCGGAATCCGAAACGAGCAGACAAATGCGGCGCGTCAGGCCACCCGTTCGTCGCGGCTTTCGGCCTTTTCGCTCTTGAGCCGCTTGAGTAGCGTGCGCAAGGATGTGATCTCGGCTTCCAGCAATGCCACGCGCTCGGCGACTTCACCCTCGGTCGGCTCGGCGTCGGCGCGTTCATCGGCGATGAAAGCGAGGCCGATCTCGTCGTTGCGGCGCCATTTTACTTTTGCGCGCAGAGTCTGTTCGCGCTGCGGAATGTAGAGGTCGATGACCGCAGGGAGCATCACGGTGTCGGAAAAGATGATGCGCGCGCCCTTCTCAGACAGGTCGCGCACAAGGCAGGTCAGCGCGCCGCGCTTGCGGCTGATATAGACGATGCCGCGCAGAAAGCTCTTGGTCCGTCGCGATGTGCGGCGTTCGGCCATGATCGCCCCTTTAGCAATTACGGCGAATTTACTGCGCCTGCCATTAATGGCGCCTTACCGGCAACGCCGGCCCACCTGCTTCACCAATCGGCAACCAAAGGCCGCGGAGCGCACGATGGTCCCGCGATGGTCCCGATCCTGGCGGGCGCCTGAAAGAGGCTGGAGCAGGAGAAACGCTTGGGCCGTTTTACCAGATCGAGAGCCAGCGGCCGATGTCGAAGATGAACGCACCGATGGCGCAGGCGGCAAGCCCGCTGCCGACGAGACTGAGCATGATCACCGACTCGACCCGATCGAGCGTGTCGCGGGCCTTCTCAGAATGGGACCGGGCCTGGGCCATTGTCCTTGATCCAATGCCGTACAGCAGCAGCTTATTGCTGCCCGTCGTTGCGCGCCCCTCCCAATTAACAACCGACTCGGACTTTCAATATGCTGCGCGTCACAGGTCAGACTTGCAAGCCGCGCGTGGCTTGTCGCCGGCAGCTTCGGCATCACAAAGTCTAACAATCCGTGGCAAATGGAACTTAAGCGGCTTAACCTCGGCAATCGAGCGATGTGTAGAACCGGGGGCGTCAGGAGGAACCATGCACGTGTTCAGCATTGTCGAAGCGGCCGAATTCGACCCGAAGAAGCACGTCGAAAAGATCCTCGGGCGGATCGAACAGGGCGACGTCACGGTGGCCTGCTGGGAACCTGGCCAGATCAGCCCCTACCACTGCCATCCGCATGCGACCGAAATCTATTTCTGCTTCGAGGGCGGCGGCATCATGCGCACGCCGACTGAATCGATCGTGGTGAAGCCCGGCGCCTTTGTCGTGCATCCGCCGGGCGAAGTGCACGAATATGCCAACGGCCCGCACCGCACGCTGTTGTTCCGCGTCCGCTACGGTTCCGATATGGCGGCGCGGCATCTCGACTGGCGCGGCCGCGCCGGCTGGATGCAAAGCGTCGAGGACGCGGCCTATTACCGGGAGCACCCGGTCTAAGCCGTTTGTCCCCAAGTGGGGCTACACGCTCCCGCAAACGCGGGCCACATAAAGGGGGAAATAAATGTTTCGTAAGCCGCATTGTCCCGTCATTGCCATCGAAGAGCATTATTGGGACGACGAACTGGAAAAGACCTTTGTCGGCGGCGAGGCCGGCCGTCCCGGCGAACAGTTCGATCGGCTGCATGATTTCGGCCCGCTCCGCATCAAGGAAATGGACGAAGCCGGAATCGACATGCAGGTTCTCTCGCACGGCGCGCCGTCGACGCAGAAGCTGCCCGCCGATATCGCGCCGGCGCTGAGCGCGCGCGTCAACGACCGGCTCGCCGCGACCGTCGCCAAAAACCCGACACGCTTTGCCGCCTTCGCCGCGCTGCCGACCGCCGTGCCGGAAGCCGCCGCCGACGAGCTCGAGCGCACCGCCAAGCTCGGCTTCAAGGGTGCCATGCTGCACGGCCTCGCCAATGGCGAGTTTCTGGACGACAAGAAATTCTGGCCGATCTATGCGCGCGCGGAAAAGCTCGATCTGCCGATCTACATGCATCCCTCGCTGCCGCATGCCGACGTGATCAAGACCTATTATGCCGACTACGCCAAAGACTTCCCGATGATCACACGCGCCACCTGGGGCTATACGGTGGAGACTGCGACGCTCGCCATTCGCCTGGTGCTCTCCGGCGTGTTCGAGAAATATCCGAAGCTGAAAGTCATTTTGGGCCATCTCGGTGAGACGCTGCCATTTCTGGTCTGGCGGGTCGATCACACTTTGGCGCGGCCGGGCCAGAAATCGATCGGCTTCCGCGACGTGTTCTGCAACAATTTTTATGTCACGACGAGCGGCAATTTCTCCAATCCGGCGCTGCTCTGCTGCATCATGGAAATGGGCGTCGACCGCATTCTTTTTGCGGTGGACTGGCCTTTCGTGATGAATCCGCCAGCGATTAAGTGGATGGAAACCGTGCCACTATGCGACGAGGACAAGGCGAAGATCCTCTTCGGCAATGCGAAGCGGCTGTTGAGGATTTAGAGCATTTTCCGGAAAAGTGGGTACCGGTTTTCCGTAAGAAGATACGGCGCGCGGAAGGATGAAAAGCATCACTCCGGAAACGTCCTTCGCGCCGTCGTCGCGCCGAGCACTTTTCCGCTGGCGTCGAGCGCCTGAATTGTGAACTCGTAGGTATGCACTTGCCCGGGCGGCGGCGAGGGGCCGACGAAGCCCGAGGAGAACGCATCGCACGGCACATTGAGCTGACCGCGATAGCCGACCGTCCCACCGCCGTGATGAAAACTCGGCTTGTTGAGATCAGTCATAGCGAATTTCAGGTTCACCGTTCCGGCCGGCACGTCTTTAAGCTGAAATTCCGGCGAGCCGCGCGGGGAGCCCTGGCACCAGGAGAAGCTTGCCGAAAACGCCAGCGCGCTGGACGCGCCTATGGCGAGCACGAGCGCGGCGAAACCGAGCGCCGCGATCGCGCGTGCGAGGGGACGCGCAACAGGCGCGTCGAGACGGCGTGCAGGGGCCGATGAAAACGCAGCGAGCAACGAAACCATTGTCTCGCTGCGGCAGATGCTGTCGAGCGATGCGACGCGCCCTGGGACGTCAGGAACATAGGGGGAATAACTGCCCGCGGCCTTCTCGATCACCACTGCGTAGCGCATCACTTCTGCTCCATCAGGGCGGCCTGCCTCAGCACGCCATTGAGCGTCCCGGGCGCCATATCATCAGACGGCTTGCCGGCAATTGTAACACGGCCGGGCTTTGTTGTGTGCTGGTATTGGCGATGCGAGCCGGAATGACGAACTATAGAATCTCCACTCCATCTCCCACCTTGATTTCCCCGCCCGCGATCACCTCGGCATAGATGCCGCAATCGGCGTGGCCGAGATTGCGCATCAGCGTGTGGGGGATGTTGAGATCGCGCGCCGCGGTATCGGGGTCAACATTGGTCGCGGCGCAGCGGACGATGCGCTTGATGACCTTCAGGCGCGCGCTGCCGGCGTTCAGCTCCTTGCCGAGGAGATCGAGCTCGCTCCAGGCTCGCCAGCCGTCGACATAGAGATTGGCGCGGAAGCGCAACGGGTGAACTTTGGCGCCGATCATCGTTTCCAGCGCGGCGAGCGAATTGAGATTGATTATGGAAACGACCTTGCGCGCGACGTCCGAGAAGCTGTGGCCATCGGCGTGCAGCACTTTCGGCGGACCGCGCAATTCGTCGGCGCAGAACCTAGCAAAGAAACGTTCGATCGCGGCGCGCCCTTCGGCGCTGCGCAGGTTGGCTTCGATGCGCCCGTTGGCCGCTTGCGCGTGTGGACTGGGATCAAGGGTCAGCACATGGCTGTCATGATCGAAACTGGCGCGCAATTGTGCGAGCCGCTCGTTCTTCATCAGCATCAGGAAATGCGTCTTGGCGAAATAGGCGGGCGCGGCGGGATCGAATCCGGACGGGCCGTTCTCGATGGCATAGAGCCGATCACCGGGCACGGTCTGGCCGGGTGCGAGGCTGGCGCGGGCAAGCGGTTCAGCCGTGAGGCCTTTGATCGGATAGCGGTAGATCAAGCGGATGTGCGGCATGGGTTATTCTAATGATAATGATCCTCCTGCGCGGCGCAGCGGGGGAAGATTTCCGCGCAAGGCGGAACAGAGGCCCGGTTACGCTTTCGATGCCAGCAAAATCTGCTCCAGTCCATCGAGCTGTTGCCCGTCATGCGCCGGTGATGGCTCGGCGAGGAACGGCGGAGCCCCCTTTCCCCGGAACTTTTCGTCACCATATTTATGAGTGGCGGGTCGCCTTTTGAGGGATTCGCCAGGAACGGCCGGCTTTGATCTGCGTCATCGTTCGGCCGGGACACTGTCTTACAAGTCACCGTCGCAATCTGGGCGGTGACGTCTGCGTACAACCCAATGACGATGTTCCGGGTAACGCCTTTTATGTGGAGCATGATCCCTACCGAAAACCGCTACCGACTTTTCGGGGATGATGCTCAAGGGTTCCGGAATAGGCCGAGGGAAGGGACATGGATTTCGATAAATATACCGACCGCAGCCGCGGCTTCATTCAATCTGCCCAGTCGCTCGCGCAGCGCGAGGGACATCAGCAGTTCTCCCCCGAACATCTCCTGAAAGTCCTGCTCGACGACCCAGAAGGGCTCGCGGCGGGGCTCATCGACCGCGCCGGCGGCAATTCGCGCGCGGCGCTTGCCGCGACCGAAGCGGCGCTGGCCAAGCGGCCGAAAGTGTCAGGCGGCGGCGCCGGCCAGATCTACCTGGATCCCGCTTTGGCGCGCGTGTTCGACACGGCGGAGAAGGCCGGACAGAAGGCCGGCGACAGTTTTGTCACGGTCGAGCGGCTATTGCTGGCGCTGGCGCTGGAGAAGGGGAGCGAAGCCGGAAAGATTTTGGCCAATGCCGGCGTGACGCCGCAAAATCTCAATGCGGCGATCGAAGCCTTGCGCAAAGGCCGCACCGCCGATTCCGCTTCCGCCGAGAACGCCTATGATGCGTTGAAAAAATATGCGCGCGATCTCACCCAGGCCGCGCGCGACGGCAAGCTCGATCCGGTGATTGGGCGCGACGAGGAAATCCGCCGCACCATTCAAGTCCTGTCGCGGCGGACCAAGAACAACCCCGTGCTGATCGGCGAGCCGGGCGTCGGCAAGACGGCGATCGTCGAGGGCTTGGCGCTGCGCATCGTCAATGGCGACGTGCCGGAGAGCCTCGAGGACAAAAAACTGCTCGCGCTTGACATGGGCGCGCTGATCGCCGGCGCCAAATACCGCGGCGAATTCGAAGAACGACTCAAGGCGGTGCTGGCCGAAGTGACCGGTTCGGCCGGCCAATATGTGCTGTTCATCGACGAGATGCATACCATCATTGGCGCGGGCAAGGCCGACGGCGCGATGGATGCCTCGAATCTTCTGAAACCTGCGCTGGCGCGCGGCGAATTGCATTGCATCGGCGCCACCACGCTCGACGAATACAAGAAGCATGTCGAGAAGGATGCCGCTTTGGCGCGGCGGTTCCAGCCGGTCTATGTCGATGAGCCCACCGTCGAGGACACGATCTCGATCCTGCGCGGGCTGAAAGAGAAATACGAGGCGCATCACAAGGTGAAGATCACCGATGGCGCGCTGGTCGCGGCCGCGACTTTATCGCATCGCTACATCACCGACCGCTTCCTGCCCGACAAGGCCATTGATCTGGTCGACGAAGCGGCGGCGCGGCTGCGCATGCAGATCGATTCCAAGCCGGAAGAGCTCGACAATCTCGACCGTGAAATCAACCGGCTAAAGATCGAGCGCGAGGCGCTGAAGAAGGAAACCGATTCGGCCTCCAAGGATCGCCTCAAGCGACTGGAGCGGGACCTCATCGACCTGCAAGAGAAGGCTGATGCGCTTACCGGCAAGTGGAAGGCGGAGAAGGACAAGCTGTCCCTGGCGGCGGAGACACAGAAGCAGCTCGACAAGGCCAAGAACGATCTCGCCGACGCAATCCGGCGCGGCGATTATCAGCGCGCCGCCGAACTGCAATACAGTATCGTTCCCGGCCTCGAGGCGAAGCTGAAAGCGGTGGATGCCGCGGCCTCCGGCGCACCCGTGGTGACGTCGGAAGCGGTGACTGCCGACAATGTCGCCCAGGTCGTCTCCCGCTGGACCGGTATACCGGTCGACCGGATGCTCGAGGGCGAGCGCGAAAAGCTCCTGAAGATGGAGGATGCGCTTTCCAAGCGCGTGGTCGGTCAGGCGGAAGCCGTCAAAGCAGTGTCGACCGCGGTGCGCCGCGCCCGCGCCGGCCTGCAGGATCCGAACCGGCCGATCGGCTCGTTCATGTTCTTGGGGCCGACCGGGGTCGGCAAGACCGAGCTGACCAAAGCCTTGGCGCAATTCTTGTTCGACGACGAGCACGCGCTGATCCGCATCGACATGTCGGAATACATGGAGAAGCACTCGGTCGCGCGGCTGATCGGCGCACCGCCCGGCTATGTCGGCTATGAGGAGGGCGGCGCGCTCACCGAAGCGGTGCGGCGCCGGCCCTATCAGGTCGTCCTGTTCGACGAAATCGAGAAAGCGCATCACGACGTGTTCAACGTGCTCCTTCAAGTGCTCGACGACGGCCGCCTGACCGACGGCCAGGGCCGCACCGTCGATTTCCGCAACACGCTGATCGTGATGACGTCGAATCTCGGCGCCGAATATCTGGTCATGCAGCCGGAGGGCGAAGATACCGACAAGGTGCGCGATCAGGTGATGGCGGAAGTGCGCGCGCATTTTCGGCCGGAATTCCTGAACCGCGTCGACGAGATCATCCTGTTCCACAGGCTCAAGCGCGAGCAGATGGGCCGCATCGTCGATATTCAGATCGGCTATCTGCAGCGGCTACTCGACGATCGCAAGATCATGCTTTCGCTCGATGCCAAGGCGCGCGACTGGCTCGCCGAGAAGGGCTACGACCCGGCCTATGGCGCGCGGCCCTTGAAGCGCGTCATCCAGAAGTCGGTACAAGATCCGCTTGCCGAACTGATGCTCGCCGGCCGGATCAAAGACGGTGAGAAGGTCGCGATCTCGGCCAACAGGGACGGCCTGATGTTCAACGGCACACCGATCGCGGCTGCGGCGTAACGGCCTGCCTGATTGCGAGCGAAGCGAAGCAATCGCAGGCGGCAGCGCCGAACCTGGATTGCCTCGTCGCTTCGTTCCCCGCAATGACGCGTCTACCGTTTCGTCTGCGCCGGCGCGACTGCTGACTCGTTGAGCCGCTCGCGCACGTGTTCGACGAAATACCGCGCCTGGCCTTTCGGCAGGCCGGACACACGCAGCGGATTGAGGCCGCCGGAGCTTTCCACGCTGACCGCATCCCAGACGAAGCCGCGGATGTGGATCACTTCGGCGACATGGGAGAGCGGCAGATGCTCGTCGACGCGCCGCCACGGCGTCAGCCAGAACGCGACGATATTGGTCGAGACGCCGATATGGTCGGCGATCAGCCGCGCCGGAAAGATCCAGCGCGTCAGGTTGAAATGAAAGATGGCCCAGAACCGGCTCGACCGTGCTTCGATCCGGTCGGGAACAGACATCGCTTGGGTCAAAGGCGCCTCGATTGTCGGTAGTTTCGCTCATTCCCGCGCAAGCGCGAATCGGTGCTGGTCCCCGCTTGCGCGGGAGGAGCGGACAGCGATCCGCCCGTACAGCAACATAATAACGCATTAACGCGATTGCGCGACGTGCGGTGCTGGCGCATGCGCCAGCACGGCGTCGATCTGATCGCGGTCCTTGTCGAACAGCGCCAGCGTCGGCCCGTCGAGGACGCGGCCGCGCGGCAGTTTGATGCGCATCGGGTCGACGAAGCGGTCGTTGACGATGATCTCGAAATGCACGTGCGAGCCGGTCGACATGCCAGAGGAGCCGACAAAGCCGATCACCTGGCCCTGGCGTACCTTGGTGCCGACGTCGAGGCCCTTGGCAAACGCGGTCATGTGACCGTAAGCCGTCTCGTAGCCGTTGGCGTGCTTGATGCGCACATATTTGCCGTAGCCGCCTTTGAGCCCGATCTCCTCGATCTCGCCGTTGCCGGCGGCGAAGATCGGCGTGCCATAGGGCGCGCCCCAGTCGACGCCGGAATGCAGCTCGCTGACGTGGAGCAGCGGATGCGTGCGCCAGCCGAACGGCGAGGTCACCATGCCGTTGGCGACGGGCTTGCGCACCAGGAATTTCTTCGCGCTCTTTCCGGTTTCGTCATAGTAGTCGAAGATGCCGTCGTCGGCGGTCTGAAAGCGATAATATTTCTTGGTCTCGCCGCCGACCGTCAGCGCCGCATAGCGCACTTCCGGACGGCTATCGCCGTTTTCGTCTTCGGAATAAAGCACGTCAAAGCTGTCGCCGGCCTGGACCTTGCGCTCGAAATCGACGTCATATGAATAGATGCGGACGAGATCCTCGATCACCGGCCGCGGCACGTTGTTGCGCAGCGCCGTCTCGTAGAGGCTCCGATAGAGCTGCACGCCGCCCACATCGTCTTGGATCGGCTCATCTTCGCTTTCGGCGAGACCGGTATCGATATTGCGGATATCGACCGGTACATATTGCTGGCTGTCGGACAGTGCGACGGCCGATTGAATGCCGGCATCGCCGACTATGATCACGCGCAACGGCTGCACGTGGCCTAAGCTCACGGGCGCGGCCAGCACGCGCAGCTTCTGGCCCTCTTTCAGCCCGCCTTCAAGCGCCGCCGGTCCGATCACTTTGATGATGGCCGCGATCTCGGTTGGCGCTGCGCCGAGCTCGCGCAGGATCGAGCCGACCGTCTCGCCTTTCTTGACGACGATCATCTTCTCGCTCCAATCGCCGCCGGCATTGAGCGCGCTGGTCGTCTTCGGCAACAGCGTGACATTTTCCGGCACCGCGCGCGGGCGGAAACCGAAATAAGTGTCGGGATCGGCTTCCGACGCGTAGCTCATTTTGATGCTTGCTGTGCCGTCGGCATTGGCGAGCAGCGTCGAGCCGGCGGTGCCGGCCTTGAGCGCGACGTCGCGCACGCGGTTGAGCACGTCGTCGAGCGGCAATCGGGTCGAGGCTTTGACTCGGGGGAGCAGCGAATTGAGATCGCAAACGCCAGGCGTCACCGCCTTGGTTTTGGCCGGCGCTGGGGCGAGATCGCATTCCACGAACGAGACCTCGGCGTCCGGCTCGGCCGCCGGTGGCTGGTCGTCGCCGCCGACACTGTCGGTGAGGAGCTTTTGCGGATTGTAGGGAGGAATATTGAGAGAAAGATCAGGAGGTGTCAGAAGCAGATTGCCGGTGACGCGGATATAGGGACGCATGCGCACCAATTCGCGGTCGCGAATATGGCTCGTCGTCGGCACGCGTACGATTTGGCGAGAAACGCTCGGCTCGGTCATTGCCGGCAGGCGGTCGGTCTTGCGCAGAGCGTTCAAGTGCTCGCCGATGGAGGAAATCGCGCCGCGCAAGGCGCTCTCCACCTGTTCCGGCGCGGCGGCGAAATTGGTCTCGCCGTCGAGCGAAGCAAAAACGGCGCCGCCCATAAGGGCCGCACCGCACAGCCCGGTCAGGATCGTGCCGGAAAACCACTGGACCGAAAGCCGGCGCCGGTCGACGAGACCCTCGCCATCGACGGAAAGCGGCGGCTCATTGCCGAGATGAACGACCTCGGCGTCGATGCGCCGATGATGATCCCTCGCGCTACGTAGCCCAGTTTGATCCAAGACCACGTCCCCCGACCGCCACGTCCCCCGACCACCACGTCCCACGGTCCCCAGACCGTGCGGAAAACGCGTTGGCCTTGCCGTGGCGCCCTTAACTCCAAAGCGTCACCGCGCAGGCTTCATTTGCGTCACCCTTCCGCATCGGCCCGGTTGCCTTGCGAATGCAAGCAACCAGGACATGCGGTTGCCCGAGACGATGCCCCGCCACCGGCAGAGCGTCAACGCGACCGGGCGGCTGACAGTTGAAAAGCGCAAGAGAAGATGTCGCTTCCCCTTTTCTCGCGACACCCCGACACGATCATGCAAAGAACGACGGAGGAATGTGGCTCAAGTGGGGCGTCAAGCCGGGGCCAACGGCGGCAAAATCGACGACGAATGGACGGCGCGTCGTCGTAGCATCGGCTACCCAAGATCGGGTACTCAGGTATGGCGCTAGATACGGCCCGTCCTAAATTACGAGGACCGTTCCAAGAAGGCCTACAGGGGAGGCCCGCCACCGCCTGGAAAAGCCGGCACGCGACACTAAATAAGCGGTACCGTGCGGCACCGGATCTGGGTGTCCGAGGTCCGCATCGCACCCCGATAGCCCGGCCGGCCGAGATCGGCATTGCCGCACTGCGAAAGCGATGGATTTCGCAGGCTGTTTGGGCGAGCGCCATTATTGCTTCTGGGGCCTTCCACAGAGTGGATTTGCACGTTGGAAGGTTGACAATAATGAGCGCCAAAGCCTATATAGGGCCTCTTGGGCGCGCCACCGCGTGGCGCGATGGCGCGTCCGCGAAGCCCCTCACTGTTTACACGGTGAATCATCCGGCCATGAGCTATGGCCATGTCGGATGGTGGGGCGTCGCCGGCTCTGGAGCCCTCCGGAGCAGGTGTCGGGACGACGGAACCGAAAGGTTTCGGGCTGTTTGAAAAGTGAATCGGAAGAAAGAGAAACGTGGACGGCGGAGTCCTTGCGGGCCGCTTCCTCGAGCGGGGAAGGTTCGCCTTTTTCCGTAAGCAGGGCGGCCATGGAAGAGACTTCGGCGGTCGACGTTTCAGGTCAACACTCTTGAATCTTGCAAGACGAAAACCTTGCGGGAAACAAAAGTGGGACCTCGTCAAAGCGATGTGATGGATTGCGGTCCTGAGCATCGCGTGCGAAACGTGATCAGCCGAGATCAAATCTCATCCAACTTGAGAGTTTGATCCTGGCTCAGAGCGAACGCTGGCGGCAGGCCTAACACATGCAAGTCGAGCGGGCGTAGCAATACGTCAGCGGCAGACGGGAGAGTAACACGTGGGAACGTGCCCTTCAGTTCGGAACAACCCAGGGAAACTTGGGCTAATACCGGATACGTCCGTAAGGAGAAAGATTTATCGCTGAAGGATCGGCCCGCGTCTGATTAGCTAGTTGGTGGGGTAACGGCCCACCAAGGCGACGATCAGTAGCTGGTCTGAGAGGATGATCAGCCTCACTGGGACTGAGACACGGCCCAGACTCCTACGGGAGGCAGCAGTGGGGAATATTGGACAATGGGCGCAAGCCTGATCCAGCCATGCCGCGTGGATGATGAAGGCCCTAGGGTTGTAAAGTCCTTTCGGCGGGGAAGATAATGACGGTACCCGCAGAAGAAGCCCCGGCTAACTTCGTGCCAGCAGCCGCGGTAATACGAAGGGGGCTAGCGTTGCTCGGAATCACTGGGCGTAAAGCGCACGTAGGCGGCTTTTTAAGTCAGGGGTGAAATCCTGGAGCTCAACTCCAGAACTGCCTTTGATACTGAGAAGCTTGAGTCCGGGAGAGGTGAGTGGAACTGCGAGTGTAGAGGTGAAATTCGTAGATATTCGCAAGAACACCAGTGGCGAAGGCGGCTCACTGGCCCGGTACTGACGCTGAGGTGCGAAAGCGTGGGGAGCAAACAGGATTAGATACCCTGGTAGTCCACGCCGTAAACGATGGATGCTAGCCGTTGGCGAGCTTGCTCGTCAGTGGCGCAGCTAACGCTTTAAGCATCCCGCCTGGGGAGTACGGTCGCAAGATTAAAACTCAAAGGAATTGACGGGGGCCCGCACAAGCGGTGGAGCATGTGGTTCAATTCGAAGCAACGCGAAGAACCTTACCAGCCCTTGACATCCCGGTCGCGGATGCCGGAGACGGCGTCCTTCAGTTCGGCTGGACCGGAGACAGGTGCTGCATGGCTGTCGTCAGCTCGTGTCGTGAGATGTTGGGTTAAGTCCCGCAACGAGCGCAACCCTCGCCCTTAGTTGCCATCATTCAGTTGGGCACTCTAAGGGGACTGCCGGTGATAAGCCGCGAGGAAGGTGGGGATGACGTCAAGTCCTCATGGCCCTTACGGGCTGGGCTACACACGTGCTACAATGGCGGTGACAATGGGATGCAATGGGGAAACCCTGCGCAAATCTCAAAAAGCCGTCTCAGTTCGGATTGTGCTCTGCAACTCGAGCACATGAAGTTGGAATCGCTAGTAATCGCAGATCAGCACGCTGCGGTGAATACGTTCCCGGGCCTTGTACACACCGCCCGTCACACCATGGGAGTTGGCTTTACCTGAAGACGGTGCGCTAACCGCAAGGGAGCAGCCGGCCACGGTAGGGTCAGCGACTGGGGTGAAGTCGTAACAAGGTAGCCGTAGGGGAACCTGCGGCTGGATCACCTCCTTTCTAAGGATGATCCCTTCAGAAATGCCTCACGCATTTCTATCGGATCTCTTGGAAACATCAGGACCGATTGGCGCAAGCCGATCAGGTCCATTGGCAGGACGCCGCCGTCTCCGTTTCTCTTTCTTCGCGAACGAGCAGACCAGGAGTCAGTAATCGGTATTCGGTAATCAGATGACTCGCGCTTTCTAATTGCTGGTTTTCTGATTGCTGACTCCTGGTACGGGCTTGTAGCTCAGTTGGTTAGAGCGCGCGCTTGATAAGCGTGAGGTCGGAAGTTCAAATCTTCCCAGGCCCACCAACTCCGGCAATCTGTAATCAGTGGTCAGTGATCAGGAGCGGCGAATGCCGCTGGTGGATCTGATTGCCGATTACCGATATCTGACCCCTGAGGGGCCATAGCTCAGTTGGGAGAGCGCCTGCTTTGCAAGCAGGAGGTCGTCGGTTCGATCCCGTCTGGCTCCACCAGACGTTTTGCATCGTGCCGCGATCTGCGAAGGCGCCAGAGATTGCGCCGCCAACAAAAATTGGCTCGTTCGTGAGAACCTGATTCGCGCGCCTTCGGCATTGCGCCCAAAGGGCGAGCCTTGGTGCGCGTGTTATCTGACATCGTGAAGAGGAGATCGATCCGAGCACCGCGCATGACGGAAGTCATGCCGCGTGCGCCTTCTCCATTCAGGGATCGGGGTCGGTAATCGGTAATCAGAAGCAATGCTGATCACTGACAGCTGACCACTGATATCTGAAACGTCGGTGAAGCCTGACCGCCTCACCGTTGGATCGATCTTATGAAGCAAACTGGTCTTTCTAATCAGTGTCCGCCGCAGCGAATGCAAATTCGGCTGCGGATCATCGCCGAGATGAATGGGCATTGATAATGAGAGCGATCAAGTGTCTTAAGGGCATTTGGTGGATGCCTTGGCGCTGAGAGGCGATGAAGGACGTACTACGCTGCGATAAGCCGCGAGGAGCTGCGAAGAAGCTTTGATCCGCGGATTTCCGAATGGGGAAACCCACCTTCGGATGACAGCAGTCAGATGACAGACGGCGGATCTGGATCCGTCTTCCGTCGTCTGGCTTCTGTCATCCAAAAGAAGGTATGAGACTTCCGAATAAAATAGGAGGTTTCAAGCTAACCCGGGGAACTGAAACATCTCAGTACCCGGAGGAAAGGACATCAACCGAGACTCCGCTAGTAGTGGCGAGCGAACGCGGACCAGGCCAGTGACGATCCCGAGACAACCGGAAGCGTTTGGAAAGACGCGCCATAGTGGGTGACAGCCCCGTACGGGTAATGCAAAGGATCGTCCTCGAGTAAGGCGGGACACGTGCAATCCTGTCTGAACGCGGGGGGACCACCCTCCAAGCCTAAGTACTCCTCAGCGACCGATAGCGAACAAGTACCGTGAGGGAAAGGTGAAAAGCACCCCGACGAGGGGAGTGAAAGAGACCTGAAACCGAATGCCTACAAACAGACGGAGCCCAAGGTTCGTCCTGGGTGACGTCGTACCTTTTGTATAATGGGCCAGCGACTTAATCTGACGAGCAAGCTTAAGCCGATAGGCGTAGGCGCAGCGAAAGCGAGTCTGAACAGGGCGTTCAGTTCGTCGGATTAGACCCGAAACCTAGTGATCTAGCCATGACCAGGCTGAAGGTGGGGTAACACCCACTGGAGGGCCGAACCGGTGTCTGTTGAAAAAGCCTCGGATGAGTTGTGGCTAGGGGTGAAAGGCTAATCAAACTGGGAAATAGCTGGTTCTCCGCGAAAGCTATTTAGGTAGCGCCTCGGACGAATACTGTGGGGGGTAGAGCACTGGATGGGCTAGGGGGGCTTACCGCCTTACCAAACCCAACCAAACTCCGAATACCCACAAGTACTATCCGGGAGACACACGGCGGGTGCTAACGTCCGTCGTGAAGAGGGAAAAAACCCTGACCAACAGCTAAGGCCCCCAATTCGTGGCTAAGTGTGAAAGGATGTGGGAATCCCAAAACAACCAGGAGGTTGGCTTAGAAGCAGCCATCCTTTAAAGAAAGCGTAACAGCTCACTGGTCTAAACAAGGATCCCTGCGCCGAAAATGTAACGGGGCTCAAGCCACGAGCCGAAGCTTTGGGTTCGTCGCAAGACGAGCGGTAGCGGAGCGTTCTCTAAGCCTGCGAAGCCGCACCTGTGAGGGGCGGTGGAGGTGAGAGAAGTGCGAATGCTGGCATGAGTAACGAAAAGGAGTGTGAGAGACACTCCCGCCGAAAGTCCAAGGGTTCCTGCGTAAAGCTAATCTGCGCAGGGTCAGCCGGTCCCTAAGGCGAGGCCGAAAGGCGTAGTCGATGGGAACCACGTTAATATTCGTGGGCCAACGGGTGGTGACGAATTGCGTGTGTTGTTCGCGGTTATTGGATTCCGCGGGCAGCGAAGCAGTTCCAGGAAATAGCCCCCGTATAGACCGTACCCGAAACCGACACAGGTGGACTGGTAGAGCATACCAAGGCGCTTGAGCGAACTATGCTGAAGGAACTCGGCAATCTGCCTCCGTAACTTCGGGATAAGGAGGACTCCACTTTGCGCAAGCAGAGCGGAGTGGCACAGACCAGGGGGTGGCGACTGTTTAACAAAAACACAGGACTCTGCGAACTCGGAAGAGGACGTATAGGGTCTGACGCCTGCCCGGTGCCGGAAGGTTAAGAGGAGGGGTGCAAGCCTTGAATCGAAGCCCCGGTAAACGGCGGCCGTAACTATAACGGTCCTAAGGTTGACGTGAGTTGCGCTCACTGCAACGCTAGCCTTAGTCAAACTGAACTATATGCGGGAAACTCCTCGAAAACCGCGCGGTACTCGTCGATCGCAGGATCGGCAGTCAAAATCCGCCGGACATGGGGGCAATCCGCAGGAAAGGCCCATCTGCTGCCGTGAGCAGCTCCTGGGAATCCTCAGAGACTTCACGTTCAGGACGTGCCTCCATGCAGATTGATGCACAATGGGTCGTCGGCTTCGTCGATGGCGAGGGATGTTTTCACGTGGGCATAAATCCTCACGCTGAAATGTCCGCCGGCCATCAGGTGTTGCCGGAATTCACCGTGGTGCAGCATGAACGCGACATTCAGATCTTGCATGCGCTGAAAGCATTTTTCGGATGCGGCGTGGTTCGACGAAACCACGGCGATCGAATGGCTTACCGCGTGCGCAGCAAGGAGCATTTGCTGCAAAAGATCGTGCCGTTCTTCATGGCGCATCCGCTGAAGACCAAAAAGAACGTGGAATTCTTGAAATTCCGCGATGTGCTTCTGCTGATGGAAAAAAACGATCATCTCACCGCAGAGGGCGTGGCCAAAATCCGTGCAATCGCGGCTCAAATGAATCGTGGCGCAGTCAAGATAAAGTCCGACCTGCTCGGAAACGGGTAGGACCAATCGAGCGAAATTCCTTGTCGGGTAAGTTCCGACCTGCACGAATGGCGTAACGACTTCCCCGCTGTCTCCAGCATAGGCTCAGTGAAATTGAATTCCCCGTGAAGATGCGGGGTTCCTGCGGTCAGACGGAAAGACCCCGTGCACCTTTACTGTAGCTTTGCACTGGTGCTCGTGACTGCTTGTGTAGAATAGCTGGTAGACTTTGAAGCCCGGGCGCCAGTTCGGGTGGAGTCGCAATGTGAAATACCAGCCTGGTGGTTATGGGCATCTAACTGCGTCCCGTTATCCGGGGCCAGGACAGTGCATGGTGGGCAGTTTGACTGGGGCGGTCGCCTCCCAAAGAGTAACGGAGGCGTTCGATGGTAGGCTCAGAGCGGTCGGAAATCGCTCGTTGAGTGTAATGGCATAAGCCTGCCTGACTGCGAGACTGACAAGTCGAGCAGAGACGAAAGTCGGACATAGTGATCCGGTGGTCCCGTGTGGAAGGGCCATCGCTCAACGGATAAAAGGTACGCCGGGGATAACAGGCTGATGACGCCCAAGAGTCCATATCGACGGCGTCGTTTGGCACCTCGATGTCGGCTCATCACATCCTGGGGCTGGAGCAGGTCCCAAGGGT
>Ga0209581_1000417_pt1 | contig 94405 bp, 96 predicted proteins | sample Coa_R2_FD_187160 | JGI IMG/M metagenome (GOLD analysis project Ga0209581, IMG submission 187160) | Surface soil microbial communities from Centralia Pennsylvania, which are recovering from an underground coalmine fire - Coalmine... | ecosystem: Environmental > Terrestrial > Soil > Unclassified ...
GCTTTCGCCTCACGAAAAGCGCGGCCCATGCCGAGAAATCGCCGAGCTGGAGCGCCGCAGGGCGCGCCTCCCGCAAGGGAGGCAACTACGGAAGGCCCGTGCGCCAGGCGGCGCTCCGGCCCCCTCGCTTCTTTGAAACGAAGCGGGGTCTGCAATGGAAGAATGCCCGGGCGCGTGAAAAAAACGCGGGTGCGGGGAGGATGAAGGCTGGCTGACGCAGTTCCTCACCCTGAGGTGCGAACGAGCGAAGCGAGTGAGCCTCGAAGGGTCCCTCGGAAATGCACGAGCCTCATCCTTCGAGACGGCGCTTTGCGCCTCCTCAGGATGAGGAGATGGAGCCGGGACAAGCCCGGCCATGACCATGAAGAGGCGACCAGGGTAGAAAAGAACGAATGAAGCGAATGAAGACGCCACAAGCCCCTACAACCGCCACTCTTCCACTCCTTCATTACGGGCTCTATATCTGCCCCATGCCGCATTTATTTCGCATCGCCGCAATCGCGCTCCTTGTTCCGCTTCTCTCGGCGGCTGCATCTGCGCAGGCCCAGCTCACCGTACCCCGTATTCCGCAGTCGCGCGGCGAGATTTCGCTTTCCTTCGCCCCGGTCGTGAAGAAGGCCGCGCCCGCGGTCGTAAACGTCTACGCTTCCCGCGTCATCCGGCAGTCGCGTAATCCCCTGTTCGACGATCCGTTCTTCCGGCAGTTTTTCGGCGACCAGTTTCCTGGCATGGAGAGCCGCGAGCGGGTGCAGCGGGCGCTCGGTTCGGGCGTGATCGTGGATCCGTCCGGCATCATCGTCACGAACTACCACGTCATCGAGCACGCAGACCAGGTGAAGGTCGCGCTCCTCGACAAACGCGAATTCGAGGCCGAGATCCTTCTGCGCGACCAGCGCAGCGATCTCGCGGTGCTCAAGATCAAGGACGCGCACGAAAGATTTCCCGCGCTCGAATTTGGCGATTCCGATGCGATCGAGGTGGGCGACCTCGTGCTCGCGATCGGAGATCCGTTCGGCGTCGGCCAAACCGTAACGCAAGGAATCATCTCGGCACTGGCGCGCACGAATGTCGGCATTTCCGACTATTCGTTCTTCATTCAGACGGATGCCGCGATCAATCCCGGCAATTCCGGCGGCGCGCTCGTCGACATGAGCGGCCGCCTCGTCGGCATCAACACCGCGATCTATTCGCAAAGCGGCGGCTCGATCGGCATTGGCTTCGCGATCCCCGTCAACATGGTGCGTGTCGTGCTTGCGTCGGCGCAAAGCGGCGGCAAAGCGGTGAAGCGGCCTTGGTTCGGCGCGAAGCTGCAAAACGTAACGCCCGAAATCGCGGAAAGCATGGGGTTGAAGCGCCCGAGCGGCGCGCTCGTCGCGGACGTGGACCCGGGAGGCCCCGCAGCACAGGCGGGAATTAAGCCCGGTGATCTCATCGTCGCCGTTGACGGCCAGCCGGTCGACGATCAGGCATCGTTCGGCTATCGCTTCGGTACGAAGCCGATCGGCGGCATCGTCCAGCTTTCGATCGAGCGCAACGGCAAGTCCTTCACCGCGCATGTGCGGCTGGCGAGCGCGCCCGAAGGCGCGCTCGACGAAATCACGATCAAGACGGATACGCCGTTTTCGGGGATCAAGGCGGTCAATCTTTCGCCGGCGGTGGCCGACGAATTGCGGCTCGACACTTCGGCGAAAGGTGTCGTCGTTCTGGATGTCGCCGACGGCTCGGCCGCGGAGAGTGTCGGCTTCAAGCGCGGCGACATCATCGTTTCGGTAAACGACCAGAAGATCGAGAAGACGCGTGACTTGGAGCGCGTGACCCGCGAGCGAAGCCGCAGCTGGAAGATCGTACTCAATCGCGGCGGCCGCGAAATTGCCGTGGTGCTGCGCGGATGAGCAGGGCATCCAACTTTGTCATCCCGGGCGCGCTGCAACACGCAGTGTTGCTGCGCAGACCCGGGATCCAGACGGATGGAGATCCCGGATCAGCAATGCACCGCTTCGCGCTGCATCGCATCCGGGATGACGCGAAAGGACAGGGATGAGCCCGCGCCCGAAAGCGCAAAAGGGAGACGCAAGCCTGTTTCAGGCGGCGGGTCTGGAGCGCTCGGCACCGCGGCCGCTCGCCGACCGGCTACGGCCGAAGAAACTTTCGGATGTGGTCGGACAAGAAGCCTTGATCGGTCCGGACGGCGCGCTCACGCGCATGCTGCAAGCGGGCTCGCTCGGCTCGCTGATCTTCTGGGGGCCGCCGGGCACCGGGAAGACGACGGTCGCGCGGTTGCTCGCGGACGAAACGTCGCTCCATTTTCAGCAAATCTCGGCCGTCTTTTCCGGCGTCGCGGAGCTGAAGAAAGTGTTCGACGAGGCACGCGCCAGGCGCGAAACCGGGCAGGGGACGCTTCTTTTCGTCGACGAAATCCATCGCTTCAACCGCGCTCAGCAGGACAGTTTTCTCCCGGTTATGGAGGACGGCACGGTGACGCTCGTCGGCGCCACCACCGACAATCCTTCGTTCGAGCTGAACGCCGCGCTGTTGTCACGGGCGCGGGTGCTTGTCTTCAAATCGCTCGACGAAGCGGCGCTCGAAAAAATTATCGAGCGCGCGGAAGCGGAGGAAAACAAAAAACTTCCGCTCGACAAGGAAGCGCGCGCGGCGCTGATCCGCATGTCCGACGGCGACGGCCGCGCGGCGCTGACGCTCGCCGAGGAAGTCTGGCGGGCGGCGCGCGAGGGCGAAATATTCGATCCGGCGCAATTGATCGAGGTGATCCAGCGGAGGGCGCCGATCTACGACAAGTCGCAGGATGGCCACTACAACCTGATTTCGGCGCTGCATAAATCCGTGCGCGGTTCCGACCCCGACGCTTCGCTCTATTATCTCGCGCGCATGCTGGATGCGGGCGAAAACCCGCTCTACATCGCGCGGCGCGTGGTGCGGATGGCGGTCGAGGACATTGGGCTTGCCGATCCGCAGGCGCTCGTAATCGCGAACGCCGCGAAGGACGCCTATGATTTCCTCGGCAGCCCCGAAGGCGAGCTCGCGATCGCGCAGGCGGTGATTTACGTCGCGACCGCGCCGAAGTCGAACGCCGCCTACAAGGCTTTTAGCGCCGCAAAGAAGGCCGCGCAGGAGGGCGGCTCGCTACTGCCGCCCAAGCACATCCTCAATGCTCCGACCAAGCTCATGAAAGAGGAGGACTATGGCGCGGGCTACGAATACGACCACGACGCGCCCGACGCCTTTTCCGGGCAGGATTACTTTCCCGAGGCGCTCGGCCGGCAGACCTTTTATGAGCCGGTGGAGCGCGGCTTCGAGCGCGAGATCAAGAAACGGCTCGAATACTGGGCGAAGCTGCGCAAGGAGCGGAACCGATGACGATCGACCTCGACGCCTATTTTCGCCGTATCGGCGTCTCCAAGCCGCAGTCGCCGACGCTCGGGGCGCTCAACGCGATTCAGCTCGCGCATCCGCAAGCGATCACGTTCGAAAATATCAACCCGTTTCTGGGCTGGCCAGTGAAGCTCGATCTCGCCTCGGTCGAGGAAAAGCTCGTCCACAGCGGCCGCGGGGGCTATTGCTTCGAGCAGAACCTGCTGCTTGCCGCCGTCCTTCGCGCGCTCGGTTTTTCCGTGCGGCAGCTTGCAGCCCGCGTGCTCTGGCGGCGAACGGACGATGCGATCACGCCGCGCAGCCACATGCTGCTTCTGGTGAACGTCGGTAGCGAGAAATACATCAGCGATGTCGGATTCGGAGGAATGACTCTCACCGCGCCACTCAGGTTCGAGACGAGGATCGAGCAGGCGACGCCGCACGAGCCTTTCCGGCTGATCGAGGCGGAAGGCTATTTCGTGCTACAGGCGAAGGTTCGCGGAGAATGGCTGCCCGTCTATCGCTTCGACTTGCAGGAGCAATATCTCGCGGATTACGAAGTTTCGAACTGGTATTTGAGCAACTTTCCGGGTTCGCATTTCGTCACTGGCTTGATCGTGGCGCGGCCGGCGCCCGGCCGCCGCTATGCGCTCTCCAACAATGAGTTCGCCGTGCATTACATGGGCGGGAAAACCGAACGCCGCTTGCTGACGGCCCCGAGCGAGTTGCGCGAAGTACTTACGCGCGATTTTCTGTTGCGTCTCCCCGACAAGCCGGAGCTCGATGCCGCCTTGCAGCTGCTCACCGCGCGGGCTGCGTGAAAAAGGAGCGAGCCCCGGTCAGACGGCTAGTATCGCGACGATCACGCGGGTGCCGGGGTTGAGGAAGACCACTTCGTCGCCGACCCACGCATAATCGAAGCCGCGCAGTTGCGGCGCCATCTCGACGATGTCGACCGGAAGCTGATGGTGTTTCACATTTTCGGGAAGTTTTTCGCCCACCTGGATCGGGAAATCCGCCTTGGGAATGCGCTCCAGCGCCTGTTCGCTGAGCGACTGGCGAATCTTGGAACGGATTTCCTTCGGGATCTCGTTGGCCTTGCCCGCGGCCCGCAGCGAGTCGGGCTCCTGCGAGGACACGGATTGCGCGAATGCAGGAGCGGACAGGAGAGCAAGACTCGTTACAACGACAAGCGTTTTCGATTTCATCGCGTCGGCTCCATTTTGTATATGTCCCACAACGTGCCGGGAAAGCCTTGGTTCCGGCCGCCAGCCGAACGGCAACGGAAATCGTTTCCGTTTTTGCAAGGCCGCGCGCACGCGCCGCACGCGACCCGCATTGGAGCGGGATGCGAGACGTTCTATAAATGCCAAAATGTCCGACTCGACCGCTGCCGAAACACTCGAGCAAACGAATGTTCCGACGCTGTCCGAAATCTTCCTGGGCTTTTTGGGAATCGCAATTACCGGCTTCGGCGGCGTGATGCCTTGGGCGCAGCGCATGCTGGTCGAGAAGAAGAAGTGGCTTACGCCGGAAAAATTTGCGGAGGATGTGGCGCTCGCGCAGTTCCTGCCAGGGCCGAACATCATCAATCTCTCGATCGTCGTCGGTTCGCGCTGGCGCGGGCCGCTGGGCTCGCTCGCCGCCGTCACGGGGCTTGTCGGCGCGCCGGTCGTGCTCATGATGATCTGCGGTACGCTCTATGCGCGCTATGGCGACGCCGCTTGGTTGAGCGGGCCGCTGGCGGGACTCTCCGCTTCGGCGGCGGGCCTCGTTATCGCGGTTGCGGCGAAGCTCGCAACGCCGCTTTTGCGCGGCAAGCGCATCATGGCGATCTGTTTCGCGCTGATCTCGTTCATCGTGATCGCCTTCCTGCGCGTGCCGTTGTGGTGGGTGATATTCATCCTCGGGCCGCTCAGCGTCGCCGCGTTCTGGTGGAGGCTCAAATGAAGGACGACAGCCCCATCAGCGGATTTCTTGTTCAAGCGCTTCTCGTTTCGATTGTCGCGGTCGGCGGCGTGAACGCGGTGCTTCCGGAATTGCACCGGCAGGTGGTCGATATCCATCATTGGCTCACCGACAAGCAGTTCGCCGACATGTTCGCGATCGCGAACGCGTCGCCGGGCCCGAACATGCTGATCATCACGCTGATCGGCTGGTATCTTGGCGGATTTGCCGGCGCGGTTTTGGCGACGCTCGCGCTTTGCGGGCCGACTTGCCTTTTGACGTATTGTGTCGCGCAGGTGTGGGAGAAGTTCAAGGACGCGCCGTGGCGGATTGCGGTGCAGGCCGGACTTGTGCCCGTCACGGTCGGGCTGATCGCGGCAAGCGCCTATCTCCTCGCGCGAGCAGCCGATCACAACGCCGTCGCTTATGCGCTTACGGCGGCGACGGCGGGAATTTCCTATTTCACGCGTATCAACCCGCTCTGGGCGATGGGGGCGGCGGTCGCGTTTGGCTATGCCGGTTTCGTCTGACGGCCGCTAGTGCGCCTTGATGAAGCCTAGGATGGCGCTGGCGAGACCCTTGTCGGCGGTGTTGATCGCGAGGATTTCCGACATGTGGCTATGTTTTGGCAGCACCAGAAAGCGCGGGCAGTTCTGTTTCGCGCAGGCGCTCTGGTTCAAAAGATTTCCCTGCTGCTCGGCGCGGGGCGTATCGAGTTCGCCGATCGCGACGAGGAGGGGAAGCTTCGATTCCACCAATCCTTTCAAGGCGGATTGTTCTGAATACAGCGAAGAATCCATGCCAAAATATTTTTGTTCACTGTCGCTGAGCGCTGCCGTTTTGAGATCGTAAATTCCCGAAAGCAAAATCGCTCCCTTCACGCCCGCGCCAAACGGCGGCTGCAGATCCGGATGGGAAAGATAACCCGCGACATGGGTCGCGCCGGCGGAATGGCCCATCAGGAAAATCCGGTCCGGATCGCCGCCGAACGGGGCGATGTTCTGAATCGCCCAATGGACGGCAAGGCCGATATCCTCGGTCGCGGCCGGCCAATGCGCGTCCGGCGCGTGCCGGTAGTTGATGCTGATCCCGATCAGATTGTGGCCCGCGGCCCACAGGCCGACATTGTCGTAAAAGACGCCGTCGTTCTTGTCGCCGCCGGTGAAGGCGCCGCCGTGAACGAAAATGAGAGCGGCAACTGGATCGTTCGGCAGCGGCTCCGGCACGAAGACATCGAGGCGATTTTTGGGATCCGGCCCATAGGCGAGATCGCGATGAATCCGAACATGCGGGAAGGGAGGCTTCGGCTGCAAAGGCCGGTAAATATCCTTGGTCGCGGCGGCAATTTTCGCATCGAAACCGGGACCGAGCGCCGAAATATGTTCGGTGACTTCGGGCGGGTTCGCGCTCATTTGCGCGAAAGCCGCTGCGGCGGCCGATAAAAAAAGACCGATGCCGAAAACCGGCGCGAGGCGACGAATTCCCCCCATCGCAAACCTTTTATTGTTGGCCGGACCGGTATTACCGGTCTCTTGTGGCGGCGGGAAGATTAGCAAAAGAACGCCGCCTGAAAAGCTGGTCTTCAGACGAGTCTTTCAACCAGAGGTACTGGAATTCCCGTATTGTAAGACCTGAACTTTCTCGATTGTGATCAGGCCGGACGTCATCATTTTGTCGAGCGTAGGAAGAAACGCGTCGATTTTCGGCTGCGTGTCGACGATCTCGATGATGATCGGCAAATCCTGCGAAAGACGAAGAATTTTGGTCGTATGCAGCCTGCTGGAATGGCCGAACCCGGCTTGCCCGCGCAGGACCGTGGCGCCCGCGAGATGCATCTCGCGGGCTTTCAGCACGATCGCTTCATAAAGCGGGAGATGCTCGAATTTGTCGTCCTCGCCGAAGAAAATCCTGAGCAAGATTGCGTCACGCGGCAATTGCATGGTCACACCCATTTCATCGCGTTGAGGCTCGTTGCGAGCGCGTAGCCGATCCAGACGGCGAGCAGGCAGAGCGCAACCGAGCCCACGATGTTGCCGCCCGCATATAGCCATTCTCCGTCATGCATCAGGTTCAGCGTCTGCTGGCTGAACGATGAGAACGTAGTGAAGCCGCCGCAGATTCCGATCATGACGAATTGCCTCGCCGTCGTTCCCACGAAGATCCGGCCGTCGGGTCCGGTCAAGGCGCCGAAAAAGCCAATCACGAACGAACCCGAGACATTGATGATCAGCGTGCCCCAGGGGAACGTTTCGCCGATCGTTCTCGCCACAACTTCTGACAACCAGTATCGTCCCACGGTGCCAATCGCGCCGCCGAGTGCAATGCAAAAATAATTGACCATCGAATTTCTAACCTCTCCAGATAAACAAAAAACCCGCCTCGCGGCGGGTTCGCAAAATGCTCCTACCGCGTTTCTCCAACGCTGTAGGAGTCATCAGCCTCTCGGCGGTTTTGGGGGGACTCCATCCCCGGTCTGCTGCAATCATAATGTAAAACGCCGTTCAGGCAAGGCGGGAGAGAACGCTCGATTGCGTCGGAAACTGCCATTATGATTACTGCTGGAGGGGCAAATGGCAGGGCAATATATATCGAGCAGTTTGGCGAAAGCGTCTGTCGCCTGCCTTATTATCGTTTTTGGCGCGGAATTCGCGAACGCCTATACGCTGAAAAGTTACGAAGGAAGATTTTCGATCGAGTTTCCGTCTGCGCCGGCGGAGAAGGTTGTTCATGGTCTCGGCTCGTGCGATTCGACCCGCCATGAATTCCGGCTCTCGGAAGGCGGGCGGGTCTGGATGGCGATTTATAAGGACTGTAAGCCGTCGGGCATGCTCGCAGACATCGGCATTAACCCGACGCTCCGGGATTACGGGCCCGGGGTGGCGAAAGCCGTCGGCGGTGAGGTGCGCGCGAACGATCCGATCGAGCATGGCCTGCTTTCGGGCCGGGAGTTCCTGATCTATATCGAGCGCGGTAATCTCGCAATGCGCGGAAGGGTGTTTATCGAGGGCGATCGGATTTATCATTTAATGTATGTCGGTCCTCCCGGAACCCATGATGATGCGGTCACGGAGACATTCCTCTCTTCCTTCCGCGTGATGCGCTAAAGCTGTCGAATGCCGGTTGAGACACGCACCATCAAGGCCGATGAGGCGGGCTTGCGCCTGGACCGCTGGTTCAAGGCGCACTATCCGTCGCTCGCCTTCGGTCATTTGCAGAAACTCTTGCGCACCGGACAGGTGCGAGTCGATGGCGCACGCGCGAAGACGAATACGCGGCTCGCGCCGGGTCAGCGTGTGCGGGTTCCGCCGCTGGAGAAAGGCGGCAAACCTTCCGGGAAAGACACAGGCGGCGCACCGGATGTTTTGAGGGAAAAAAGCCAGCGTGCGAAACTCGATGACGCTGCCTTCCTGAAATCAATCACGCTCTATGAAGACAAGGAAGTTCTCGTCCTGAACAAGCCGATGGGGCTCGCGGTGCAGGGCGGCTCGGGCACCGTGCGGCATATCGACGGGATGCTGAACGCGCTGCGGACGAAGGACGGGCAGAAGCCGCGGCTCGTGCACCGGATCGACAAGGATACTTCGGGCATTCTGCTGATCGCGAAGACGCGGCTTGCCGCCGCGACACTTGCGAAAACCTTTCGCTCGCGTTCGACGCGGAAAATCTATTGGGCACTTGTCGCCGGCGTTCCGAAAGTGAAACAGGGGAGAATTTCGACTTATCTTGCGAAGGGCGGAGGCCCCGAGGGCGAGCTCATGCGTGTCGCCGAACACGGCGATGAAGACGCAAGCCACGCTGTCACCTATTACGTCGTCGTGGAACGGGCGGGAAATCTGCTCTCGTGGCTGTCGCTCAAGCCCGTCACCGGCCGCACGCATCAGCTTCGCGCGCATGCCGCGCATATCGGTCACCCGATCGTGGGCGATCCGAAATATTTCGATATCGAAAACTGGGAGTTGCCGGGCGGCATCCAGAAAAAGCTGCATTTGCTCGCGCGGCGGCTGGTGCTGCCGCATCCGAGCGGCAAGGGGAAGATCGACGTCACTGCGCCATTGCCGCCGCACATGCAGCAGTCGTGGAACTTGCTTGGCTTCGATGCCAAGCAATACGATCCGATCGTGGACGCGCCGGAGGAGTGATGCCCGACAAGCCCGGCCCGATGCAGGCGGCGCAACGTGCGATGCGGCCGCAATTGCCGAAACGGTTCTACAAAACCGTGAGTGTAGGCGAGGAGCAGGGCGGTTTCGCGGTGCTGCTGGACGGGAAGCCGATGAAAACGCCCGCGAAACGTTCGCTTATTGTGCCGGCGCGCGAACTCGCCGATGAAATCGCGCGCGAATGGGAGGCGCAGGAGGGCGAAATTGATCCGGGCATCATGCCGATGACGCGGCTCGCCAATCTCGCGATCGACCGCGTGGCGGAGAAGGCGGGCGAGACGGCGGTGGAGGTCAAGCGTTATGCCGCGTCCGATCTCGTGTTTTATCGCGCGGACGAGCCGGAAGGCCTCGTCGCGCAGCAGGAGAAGCATTGGGAGCCGGTGCTGCGCTGGGCGCGCGAGGCGCTGGACGCGAATTTCATTCTCGCCTCCGGCGTGAACTACGTCGCGCAGCCTGACTCCGCGCTTGCGGCGGCCGGTAAGGAGATCGACCGCTTCGCGCCGCCGTTTGCGCTCGCAGCGCTTGCGAGCGTCACGCAGCTCACCGGCTCGGCGCTGATCGCGCTCATGCTTGCGCATGGCAGGCTCACGCCGGTGCAGGCGTGGAACGCCGCGCATGTGGACGAGGACTGGAATGCGCGGCAATGGGGCGAGGACGCGGAAGCCGCCGCAAGCCGCGGCCGGCGGCTCGCGGAATTCGAAGCGGGGGCAAAGATGCTTTCGTTGACGAAAACGACCTAACGCGCGTGCGCGGGGCGCAGCCGGAGGATCGCTTCCGGCAAGTTCGCCGTGAGCCATTTCCCAATCGCTTCCTGCTTGCGGTGATACAAGAGGCCTGCCGCAATTACGCCGACGCCAATTATCGATAGTGCGAATGGAAATAACAGAGAATTCTTGAACACCACATCAGCAAGGTGGCTCAAATAGGCGGAAATGCCGAAAGCGCCGAAGACCGCATAGGCTCGCCGCATCAGGATCACGGCGAGGAGCAAGAGGCCGACATTGAGGAGGCAATACATCGCCTTGCCGAATTCGTTCGAGCTTGAGGTCGCGGTGATGCCGCCCCAGAACGCCATCAGCCCAAAGAGATGCAGCCAAAATGCGAAATCGGCGCCGCGGCCGCGATAATCGACGATCCAGGCCACGGCGAGCACCGCAAGGCCGAACCAGACCGAGACCTGGCGCTTCAATTCCCAGCTCGGTTTCGCGTCCCCCGCGATCCACGGCACTATATCCATCGACATAAACCAGAGCGCGACCGCGATCACCGAAACGATGAAGGGAAAACGATAAAAGCGGAGCGCGACCACGCCGGCGGCGACCGCCGCGATTTCCATGAAGACCCAACTGCCTTTGATCCAGGTGTAGAAGTCCTGAACCGTGCCGGGCTTGCCGAATTTTCCCCACCAGCCGAGTTCTTCCTGAATGCCATAGACCGCGAGCGGCGCCATCGAGACCGCGATTGTAATGAGAAGCCCGCCGGGCGTTTTCAAATCGCGCTTGTGCCAGAGATTATAGCCGGCGAGGGTAAATGCCGCGGCGTAAACGATTGCGGTGATCGTCAGTGCGCTGCCGCCCATTTGCGAATAGGCAAGCGTCGAGAACAGCCCCATCGCGCCGATCACGATCAGCGCGCCCGCGTACCAAAGGAGATGCGCGACATCGAATTTCGGAATCGGAACGCTGCCGCTCGTTGCGCCAGGCTTATGCCGTGCAAGAAATTCGGCGAGCTTTTTCGCGGTGCCGGAATCGATGACGCCTGCTTCCACGGCGGCGTGCAGATCGTTCTCCGAATATCCCATTACCTTCTCCCCATCCCATCCTACCAATGTTCAGGGAGAAGAGAAAACGCGCCAGAACTCAGTCGTAATTCTCGCCGCTCACATCTTCCGGGAAGGTCGGGTAAATCCCCTTCACGCGGCCCATCTGCTGCGCGAGGGCGAGCACCGCGTCGATATGCGGAGTCGGCACCTCGGTGAGACGGCCGAGCTCCTGCACGGAGGTGAGGAGCGCATCGAGTTCGATCGGGCGCCCTTTGTCCACGTCCTGCAACATCGACGTCCTGTGCGCGCCGACGCGCGCCGCGCCGTTGATGCGCTTTTCGATGTCGACGCGGAAATGCACGCCGATCCGGCGCGCGATCCTCTCGGCTTCTTCCATCATGTGACGCGCGAGCGCGCGCGTGCCGGGATCGGTTGCGACCACATCAAGCGTTGCGTGAGTGAGTGCGGAGATCGGGTTGAAGCAGAGATTGCCCCAGAGCTTGAGCCAGATGTCGTTCCGGATCTCCGGCAGGATTGCAGCCTTCAGCCCCGCTTTCTCGAAAAGCGCCGCGATTTTCTGCACCCGCTCGGTGACCTTGCGCGTCGGTTCGCCGAAGCCGAACTTGTCGCCGGAAATGTGCTTGATGACGCCCGGCGCCTCGATTTCGGCGGCGGGATAGACCGTGCAGCCGATCACGCGCTCGGGGCCGATCGCGTTCCACTGCCGGTCGCCGGGATCGACGCTCTCGATGCGGCGGTCGGCGTATTGTCCTTCGAAGCCATGGAAGTACCACCAGGGCAAACCGTTCTGCGCGGTGACGACCGCGGTGTGCGGGCCGAGGAGGGGCTTCATCTGGTCGGCGACTTCCCAGGCCTGATGCGCTTTCAGCGCGATGATGACGTAATCCTGATGCCCGAGCTCCTTGGGGTCGCTCGTCGCGGTCATCTTGGCGGATTTTTCCTCACCGCCGATATGCAGCTTCAGGCCGTTTTTCTTGATCGCCTCGAGATGCGCCCCGCGCGCGATCAGCGAGACATCGGCGCCCGCGAGCTTCATCAGAACGCCGACATAGCCGCCGATTGCACCAGCGCCGTAGATACAAACTTTCATTATCCCTCCCCAAACCGGGTCTCTTCCAATTCTTTCATTACGGGGCCGCAGCGTTCACCCACTCGCATTTGCTCGCAGGACGCTGCGGCCCGGTGATGACGGGAAATGGGCCCCCAAGCCGCGTCGTCTGCGGGCTTGCGATTTTTATATATAAAGGCTTGAAATCACGCCATACCGGCGAATTTCAGTTCTTGGAACGGGGCAGGGATGAAGGACATTCTGGAAAAGCTCGAGAACCGGCGCGGACAGGCGCAAAAGGGCGGCGGCGACGCGCGCATCGAGGCGCAGCACAAGCGCGGCAAGCTCACGGCGCGCGAGCGGATCGAGCTTTTGATGGATAAGGGTTCGTTCGAGGAATTCGACACCTTCGTCGAGCACCGCGCGACCGACTTCGGCATGGACAAGACGAAGATCCCCGGCGACGGCGTGGTGACCGGCTGGGGCACGGTGAACGGCCGGCAGGTCTTCGTCTTCGCCAAGGACTTCACGGTGTTCGGCGGTTCGCTCTCCGAAACGCATGCGCTGAAGATCATGAAAATTCAGGACATGGCGCTCAAGACCCGCGCGCCGATCATCGGCCTTTTCGACGCGGGCGGGGCGCGCATTCAGGAAGGCGTCGCGGCGCTCGGCGGCTATGGCGAAGTGTTCAAGCGGAACGTGATCGCCTCGGGCGTCATCCCGCAGATTTCCGTGATCATGGGGCCGTGCGCGGGCGGCGACGTTTACTCGCCGGCGATGACCGACTTCATCTTCATGGTGAAGGACACGAGCTACATGTTCGTCACCGGGCCGGACGTGGTGAAAACCGTCACGAACGAGACCGTGACGGCCGGGGAGCTTGGCGGCGCGCGGGTGCACACGACGCGCTCCTCGGTCGCGGACGGATCGTTCGAAAACGACGTCGAGTGCCTGTTGCAGATGCGGCGGCTGATCGATTTTCTGCCGTCGTCTTCGGAAGCGCCGCTGCCGGAATGGCCTTCGACCGACGACATCGGCCGGATCGAGCCTTCGCTCGACACGCTCGTGCCGGACAATCCGAACAAGCCCTATGACATCAAGGAATTGATCCTGAAGGTCGTGGACGAGGGCGACTTTTTCGAAATCTCCGAAGCCTACGCAAAGAACATCGTCGTCGGCTTCGGCCGCATCGCCGGGCGGCCGGTGGGCTTTGTCGCCAACCAGCCGATGGTGCTCGCGGGCGTGTTAGATAGCGACGCCTCGCGCAAGGCCGCGCGCTTCGTGCGCTTTTGCGACGCGTTTAACATTCCGATCGTCACTTTTGTGGACGTGCCGGGATTTTTGCCGGGCACCGCGCAGGAATATGGCGGGCTCATCAAGCACGGCGCGAAGCTTCTCTTTGCGTACAGCCAGTGCACCGTGCCGCTCGTCACGGTGATCACGCGCAAGGCCTATGGCGGCGCCTATGACGTCATGGCCTCGAAGCATATCGGCGGCGACGTGAACTACGCCTGGCCCTCGGCGCAGATCGCGGTGATGGGCGCAAAAGGGGCGGTGGAGATCATCTTCCGCGCAGACATCGGCGACAAGGACAAGATCGCCGCGCGCACGAAGGAATACGAGGAGCGGTTTCTATCGCCCTTCATCGCCGCCGAGCGCGGTTATATCGACGACGTGATCGAGCCGCACGAGACGCGGGCGCGGATTGTCCGTGCGCTAGGCATGCTCCGGACGAAGCATGTCGAACGGCCAAGGAAGAAGCACGATAATTTGCCGCTGTAGCTGGTTGGGGACTTTAGCCGTGAAGGCATCGAATGTTTCGACGTTCCATATTGAGCCAGCGGCGCTATCAGGTCTTCAAAGTAAGTCATTATTTTACCCGGCGGCCGGAGATGATTGGGGCGATTTTCTATCAAGCTTCAGTGACTATGTTGATGAATTTCATTTTTGTGACATTACCTATGATTTCAGCAGACTCAGATCATCTTTAAACTGCTCTTGGCTACAGATAGGACGTGAGCAACAGGGCAACTCTTCCTCCCTGATCGAAAACCGCCACAACGAGCGACGCCCGTATAAATATGTTGAACCCGGTCGTCTTAAAGAGGTGTATGAGAGTAAACTCGATGGAAAACGTTTGACCGTTATTCGCAGACGTGGGTTCGGGCAATACGCGTTGGCTGAATTTCCAGATCGCTCGATTGGCGTATTCGTTCATCGGGGTGACAGTCCTGGAGATGGCGGATCGAACGTTTACTTTTTTACAGACAGGAAATTTGACCACGCACCTTTGAGCAACTTGTTCAGCAAGCTCTCAGCAAAATTGGCGGATCGGGCGCTCATCGTCTCGGACGGATCAAATGCGCGCCCGCGATTTCTGAAGCGTTTCCATAATAAGAATGTCTCAGGGTCTGATGCTTTTGCTATGCTCCAGCATCAACTTTTTTCATTTGGCCCCTTCGCTTGGAGGTGTGTTGGTTTCATGACGCCTCGCTACGGACCTACCCTCGTGTGGAGAGTTGAGCGACAGCAATCCAGTTGACGTCAGCTCGCGAACGGCTATCGCATTCCGGTCGATCCCGCCTTTGACAAATAATTACTGCTTCGGCGCTGGCGCGTTCTGCGGCTGATTTTGCTGCGCGGGCGGTTGCTGGTTCTGCTGCGGCTGCGCCGGCTGATTTTGCTGTCCCGGATTTTGCGCGGGTTGTGCTTGCTGTTGCGCGGGCTGCTGGTTTTGTTGCGGTTGTGCCTGTTGCTGCTGGGCGGTCGCGCTCGTCTCCGCGACCTCCTCGCGCTGATGGGCCAGGCCATACAGCACGAGGCAAACGGCAAAAACCATCCCGACAAAATAGAGCCCGATCATGAACGGGCCGACATGGCGTTCGTCGGCCAGGAATTCAGGATCGGCTTGCAGGCGCGCATCGCGCATTGCCGCATATTCCCGGCGGCGCGGCGTTTCCGAAATCGGAGGATTCTGGTAGCTCATGGCGGGAACTCCCTCAATTCCAGGAAGTAACCCAGCTAGAAGAATTTTGGTTCCGCCCGGCAGGGAACGGCAACATGCGGCTTTTGGAGCGATTTTCGCGCGGGGACCTGAATCTCACGCGCATTGAAGCGTTCAGCGACGGCGTGTTCGCGATCGTGGTAACGCTCCTTGTGCTGGAGCTGAAAGTACCCGCGCTCAAGGATCATATGAGCGTCGAGGAGCTATGGCACCAGCTTTATGAGCTGATGCCGAAATTCGTGAGCTGGCTGATTTCCTTCATCATCGTTTGCAAATTCTGGCTGAACCAGAGCCATTTGCTCGGGCTCGCGGGCAGGGCGAATTACGGGCTGGCGTGGCTTAATTCGCTGTTTCTGATGGGCCAGTCCTTCATCCCGTTTCCGACTGCGATGGCGGGCGAGTATCCGCACAATCCGCTCGCGGTGAGTTTCTTCGGAATCGTATTCGCGGTGAACACGCTCCTGTTCATGCTGCTCTACGCTTACATCCAGCGCAATGTGATGAAGCCGGAACTGAAGGCGAAAGAAGACCCCCACGGGCCGATCAAAGGCCTCGTCGGCGTCGTGTCTTACGGGCTTGGCGCAATGGCAGCGTGGTTCAGCGTGCCGCTTGCTTTCGTCATCTACGCCTTGACGCCGCTGTTCTACATCACGCCGCGGCAATGGAAACCGAAAGGAAAGCGGTAGGAATTACGCCTTCGCCCCGGCGTTGAATGAACGCGGCCGCCCCCGCACGCGGCCGCGACTGCGAGGCGGTTCAGGCCGCTTTGTTCTTCTGCTGCTCGATAAACGTCTTGAAGCGTTTTTCCAGCTCGGAAGCGGGGACGTCCTCTTTGTGGGTTGCGACCCACCACCGGTTGCCGAAAGGATCTTTCAGCCCGCCGCTGCGGTCGCCATAGAACTGATCCATCGGTTCTATGGTCGAGGTTCCGCCGGCCGCGATCGCGCGTTTGTAAACTCCATCCACGTCGTTGACGTAGAGATAGAGCGAGGTCTGCGTTGCCGGCATTTGCTCTGTCGCGTCGGAGAGCATTACGCGGGAGTCGCCGATTTTCACCTCCGCGTGCATGATTTTGCCGTCGGGCAGCTTGTGCGGCTCGTGTACCGTCTCCGCGCCGAATGCCTTTTTGAGAAAGTCGATGAGTTTTGCCGCCCCTTGAACGGTCAGATAGGGTGTAACCGTGTGATAGCCTTCCGGAATGGGTTTGACGGCCATGGCTGGCCTCCTTTCCTCTCAGTGGGGGAAAGCAAAGGCTGCGACGGAATTTTGCCTTTTGTGCGCCGGGCAGAAAAAGTTGAACGCTGCTACTTCGCCCACGCGTTCAACGCTGCGGTCGAAGCCGCGCCGCCGATCACGCAAGGCAGGCCGAGTGCGATCGCGCCGGCGGCAGCCGCGCCGATGCAGCCCAGTCCGATTGCGGCCTGGCCGATCTGGCCCCAGGTGGAGATATTCTGCTTGTAGCCCGGCCCCTTGATCTTGCGGTCCTCGATCGCCGCGAGCGCCATCTTGCGAAGCTTCACGGTGTCCACGATCTCAGCCGCTTCGACCACCTCGGCGAGAATGGGCTTCGCCTCGCTCTCGGCGTTCATTTGTTTGAGCTGCCAGCGCAAAATTTTCAGGAGGTCGCTGTCGCGTGCGGCATTGGTAGCAAGCGTGTATTTCGCCATGGAACCGACAGTGAGCTTGTCGATGCTGTTCTTCTCCTTGCTCCAGGGCAGCATGCCGACGATCTGCGCCACAGGGCGATAGGAACCGGTGGCGAAATAATAGCCCCAAAGCGTATCCACGAGTTCCGGCGTCGGCTCGAGCCTGAGCTTGCCTTCATCCGGGTCCTTACCGGTGAAATAGACCTTCACTTTTTCCTGCCATGCGAGCGGGCGGTCGAAGGCGATCTGGTCGAGGGTGGGAAGCTTGTCGTCGAGGTATTTGTGGATCATCTCCTGCCGGCCGGGCATGTACATCGCGTAGTCGCGCAAGAGCTTCTTCCAGTGCGAATGGCCGGAATAAGCGATGGCCTTGATCACGACCCATTGATCCTCGAACGGAAGCGGCAGCGTCTTCTTGACGATCTGGTTCGCAAGGTCGGGGGAACCGTGCAAGACGCCGGCGAAGAATCCGACATAGACGGCGGCATTTTCCGGATCCTTGAACGATCCGTTCTGGCTGAGCGCGCGGATGAGCACCGGCAGCTTCATCGGATCGGGCTTATAGCGATAGTCGCCGATCCATTTGAGCAGGCCCTCGGAGGTGATGGCGGGTGTCTTTTCCGGCGTGGCCCGGACCGGCACGGAAATTGGCGCGAGAGCGATGACAGCGGCCATCGCTACGGCGATTGTACGCATTACCCCTCCCGTTTGCGCATAAGCGCGACGCAATACACACGGAAGCACCCCCACCGGGTTTTCAATGCATCAAACCGGGGGGGCTTTTTCGTGACAGGAAGAGGCTTGGCAGAGCAAAGTTAACGGCAATGTAAGGGCATTTTCGCGAGGCCTGACACGGATTTGCCGCAAGGCTGAACGCGGGTGTGCCTCAGGAAAGCGGCGGGCCGACGATCACGATCTTGTATTCCTTCGCGACCCTGGTCAGCGCCTCGATCTGCTCGGGCGTGGGCGGGCCGCTCCTCGGGGGAAGCGTGTCGCTTTCGGCAGGCCGGCTGATGGCACGAAGGAAACCCTCGAACAGGCCCTTCCGCGTCACGACCAGATAGTGCGCGGTTTCCGACTCCACCCGGAGCGTATGCGGTTTGCCGCACGGGCCGAGCGCTGTGTCGCCCCGGCGCAATGTTGCTTCTTTGCCATCGACGAGGACGCGGAGTTCACCATCGAGGATGTGAAAGATTTCGTCTTCCTCAAGGTGAATGTGCAGAGGCGGGGAGCTTCCCCGTGGCGCAAGCATCTCGATGACCGACACGCCGTCGGCTCCGTCTTTCGCCGCCACGCGGATATAGGCGAGCGAGTCCAGAAACCATAAGGGCTTGCTGCTTTCGCTCATGGTCGCTCCGTTATTTTGGCATCGGCACCGGGCCCATATTCTTCGGCACCTGATAGCCCTTCTGCACGGCAGGGCGGTTCGCGATGGCGGCATACCATCGTTTCACATTCGGATATTTGTTCAAGTCGATCTGTTGCCACTCGAAACGCGAGATCCACGGCCAGGTCGCGATATCGGCGATCGAATAGTCGCCGGCGATGTACTCCCTGCCTTCGAGCTGCTTGTTCAGGACGCCGTAAAGCCGGTGCGCTTCTTTGCTGTAGCGCTCCTCGGCGTAGGGCGCCTTGCCGGGATTATACTTCACGAAGTGATGGACCTGGCCGAGCATCGGGCCGATGCCGCCCATCTGCCACATCAACCATTCGATCACGCGGTAGCGAGCCTGCAAATCCTTCGGCATCAGCTTGCCGGTTTTCTCGGCGAGATACATCAGGATCGCGCCGGACTCGAACAAACTGAAATTGTTGTCGCGATCGACGATCGCGGGGATTTTGTTGTTCGGGCTGATCTTCAAAAAGTCCGGTGCGAACTGCTCGTCCTTGCCGATGTCGATCGCATGAACGGCGTAGGGGAGGCCGAGCTCTTCCAGCATGATGGAAGCCTTGCGGCCGTTCGGCGTGGTCCAGGTGTAGAGGTCGATCACGTCATTCGTTCCTTAATTTTGGGGAGGTCGTTCGAATTTTATCGATCGCGTTAACTCTGCGGATACGCTGATCCGAGGGCGATAACGTAAACCGCTCGAATTTACCCTAAATGCCTTCGAGTCTTCGATCTGTCCAACGCATTTTATACGATCCGGCCTTAAGCCTTGCCTCATTTCGGGGAAGCGGCGTCCATGCTGATCACGAATCTAGTGGCGGACAACGGTCGAGGCGCGGCGCGCTCCATTCGCGTCGCGCGCTCGCTTACGCACGAGTTTGCGGACGCCGATACCGTTCCTGTCGAGCAGTGGGAAGAACTGGCCGCGCGGGCAGTCGAACCGAATATTTTTTACGAGCCGACCTGGCTGCGGGCCGTTTCGAATCATGCGCGCGACTATCGCGGTGCGAGAATGCTGCTTGCCTGGGACGGCCCTGCGAAAAAACGGTTGCTTGGGCTGATGCCCGTATGGACAGCTTGGCGAGCATTGAAATTACCGCTGCCCGTGCTGGTCGCCTGGCAGCCTTATGCGCCGCTCAGGACTCCGCTGCTGGATGGCGAGATGACGGATGCGGCGGCGCACGGTTTGATCGATGCGGCCGTTGCCGCTGGCGCGGCGGCGCTTTTCTTGCCGCTGCAGACCGTGGACGGCCTTGCGCTGCGCGCATTGCGGCGCGCGTTGAAGAAACGCGGCTTTGCCTTCGAAGTGGAGAATCTGCGTGAACGGGCGCGGCTGAATACCAATGCCGACTCCGATACGCTGCTTCTGGGCTCGCTCGGCGCGAAGAAAATGAAAGAACTTCGCCGCCAGCGCAACCGGCTCGCGGACCACGGCGAGGTATCGCTCAAAGTGTTTGAAAAGCCCGCGGAGGTTTCCGCAGCGCTCGAAAATTTCCTCAAACTCGAAGTGCGCGGCTGGAAGGGAAAGCGGGGCACGGCGCTCGTGCAGAATGCCGGCGATGCCGCCTTCATTCGCGAAGCGGCGAGGGGGTTGGCGGAGCGCGGCGAATTCGAGGTGCTCGCGCTGAATGCAGGCGAGCGAACGGTCGCTTCCTGTCTCGTCATCAAAGGCAATCACCAGGCTTATTTTTTTAAGCTCGCACATGACGAACGCGAAGCGAAGAACTCGCCCGGCGTGCAAATCACGCTCGATCTGACCCGGCATCTGTGCGCAGATCGAAAGATCAAAGAAGCGGATTCGACGGCGGATTCCAATCATCCGATGATCGACCACATCTGGCGCGATCGGCTGCCGCTCGGCGACGTGTTCGTTTCGCTGACAAAAAACAAGATTCGCGCCGATATGATCCGCCTCGCGATCCGCGCTCGCGCCGGTTTGCATCACCGTGCCCGCGCCGTTGTTCGCAAATTGCGCGCCCTCCGGGAGAAGCAGAAATGAGCATTATTGCGCCGAAGCAGGAAAAATCCTTTACCGCTCAATTTCCGCTGGAAACATTCGGCATTCGACATGGCTATGCGGAGCATCCGCTCTTTAAGCTTTCGGCGATTTTGGAGCTCGTGAAGAAGCTTCCGCGCGATCGCATCGAATATAATTCCGGCAAAGCGGCGGTTAGCCAAGACCCGGATACTACACCGCTCGTCGATCTTGAACCCGAGGAGATCGTCCGGAAGATCGAGACCGCAGGCGCATGGATGGTGCTGAAGGGAATCGAAGCCGCGCCGGAATACCGGGCGCTTCTGAAGGAAGCGCTGATGTCGGTGGCGACAGCGCGCGGCCACAAAAACCTTGATGAAGCGGGTTTCGAGTCGATTCAAGGCTTTCTGTTCGTTTCTTCACCCAATTCGACCACGCCGTTCCACGCCGACTCGGAGGACAACTTCTTTGTCCAGATCCACGGTGAGAAATTTTTCCATGTTTATGACAACCGCGATTATTCGATCGCGAGCGACGAGGCGCTGGAGGGGACGGTCGCGAAGCACCGCAACCTCGCTTACGATCCGAAATTCGACGCGAAGGCGATTTCCTATCACCTGTTCCCGGGCGACGGGTTGTTCGTGCCTTATCAGTGGCCGCATTGGGTGAAGACCGCTGACAGCTACTCGATCTCAATGGCGATCACCTGGAAGACCGCCGAGGTGCGCCGCAGGAACGATCTTGTCGTCACGAACTCGATGTTGCGGAGCTTCGGTTTGCCGCAGCCTGCGCCGGGGCAGATCCCCGCGCTCGATACGCTTAAGGTAGCGGCTTTCCGTACGGCAGCAGCAGCGGTGGCGCCGTTTCGCCGCAGCGAGGGCGTTCGCCGCGCGATCCGCCGGATCGTGCTCGGGAAAAACGCGAACTATTACTATCGCGACAAGCCGAAGAAGACGGCCTGAGAACATCAACAGGCGGAAGCCCACTAACGTAAACGGATTAAGTCGCCCAAGAAAAAGTCTTCGTAACCTCTTCATCGAGCAACGAAAAAATTTCGGCTTCAAGCCGGCGATGCTGGTCGGAGTTCAGATCGCGCGGGCGCGGGCTATCGAGGCGCCATTCCGCTCTGATCCTGCCGGGCCGGGAAGACATCACCAAGATGCGGTCGGCCAAGAAAATCGCTTCGTTCACTGAATGTGTAATGAAAACCACAGTACGCTGCTGCTCCTGCCATATACGCAAGAGCTCGCGCTGAAGAAATCGTCGCGTTAGCGCATCGAGAGCGCCGAACGGTTCGTCCATCAGCAAGATCGAGGGGTTCACCGCGAAAGCCCGGGCGATCGCGACGCGCTGCTTCATTCCGCCGGAAAGTTCGTCAATGTTCTTGTCGGCAAAATCCTGGAGGCCCACCAGACGCAGATATTGAAGCGCGATCGAGCGCTGCTGTTCGCGCGGAATCGTTTTTCGTCGCAGTCCAAACCGAACATTGTCCAAGACGGAGAGCCAGGGAAAAAGCGCGTAGCTTTGGAAAATCATGCTTCGGTCGATACTCGGGCCAGTGATTATTTCTCCGTTTACCGAAACTGTGCCGTCGGTGGGTTTGAGGAATCCTGCCAGGATTTGCAGCAAGGTGCTCTTTCCGCATCCGCTCGGACCGACGACGACCAGAAACTCGCCGGCCGCGACGTCGACCGAAATCGGCCCTAGGGCTTCCATGCTCTCGCCGGTGCGGGTTTCGTAGGTCTTGGTTAGACCGCTTATGCACAAAGGCTTGCCGGTGGTGAGCGGCGCGTTCATCGCGCGGTGCGTCCGTAGTGAGCTTGTAAATAGCGGAAGAATGTATCGAACAGAAAACCCAGCACACCGATGGCTATCATGCCGACCAGCACCTGGTCGGCGCGCAGGATGTCCATGCCGTTCGCGATCAGATAGCCAAGCCCGCTGTGGGCCGCCACTAGTTCGGCCGCAATGATGGCGGCCCAGCCGGTGCCGAAGGCGACACGCAATCCCACGACAATGCTGGGCAGTGCGGCGGGCACTACTACGCGTCGAAACAACGTCAAACGATTCGTGCAGCCGAACACCTGGCCGGCATGCAACAGAACCGGATCGACGCCCTTGGCGCCGGCGACCGTGCTCAGCAGAATCGGAAAGAAAGTGCCGATGAACACCACGAAGACCTTCCCGGATTCGCCGATGCCGAACCAGAGAATAGCCATCGGAATCCATGCGAGCGGCGATATTGGCCGAAGCAATTCCACGAACGGATTGACGATGCGCTCGAAATGCTGAGAACTCCCCATCAAAAGACCGAGCGGGATGGCGATGATCCCCGATAGGAGCCAGGCAGTGATGACTCGGGCAACGCTATAACCGGCGTGAACGGCGAGCTCGCCGTCGCCCGCGAGGTGGCCGAAAGTCCATGCCACATCTATCGGCGGAGGAAGAATCGAAGGATCAGGTTTGGTAATGTCGACAACGATCTGCCAAACCAGCACGATGACAATGGCGGCATAACAGAACGGCAGTGCTCGCACTGCATTCGCCGGCCACCTCCGGTGGGACGTTCTGCCAGGGCCCGGAGCGCTATTCTTGGCGGAAGCGATGTTCACCGGCTTGGGCCTGTCTCCATGCAGATTTTGCCGCTCTTGACCTCTTGCAAGGCTTTTGTGGCGAACGACGGATCGATCTTTGGCGTATCATCCGGCTTCAGGATTTTTGCGTCTTTCAGAAACGCGGTGTAGGCCTTCATCGTTTCCTCCGTCGGAATGACGTTGAGACTATAGACGGAGATCCCCTGATCGAGCGAGAGTTGAATCACTTCCTGCTTGATACGGATTTGTTCGCTCCAGAGCTTCGCCGCGTCTTGGGGATGGCAAAGAATGTAATTGATCGCCTTTACGTTCGCCGTCACCAGATCCTGGACGATATCCTTGTGCTCATCCATAAAATCCGTTCGCACATAGACTCCGTTGCCGACATAGTGGCCTCCCATGATCGGCATGATGTGTTCGGCCTTGGCCAGCAAACGCACCTTGCCGGACGCCAAGCCGACGGAGATTGACGGATCCCACGTGATACCGGCATCGACCGATTTGTTCTGGACAAGAGTCGGAATGTCGGGGCCATTGGATTTGAAAAGCTTAATGTCATTCTCGCCAAGACCGCACTTTGAGAGGGCCTTTAGCAACAGCGGATATTGCTGCGATCCCACGCCGGGAAAGGCGACGGTCTTTCCTTTGAGCTCGCAGGGTGACTTTAACGGAGAATCTATCGGCACTAAAATCGCCGTCTGCTCCAGGATGTTAATGGCCACCAACTTCGCGGGCAAACGCGAGGCGGCGATTGTCGCTGGCCCCATTCCGGCGGAAGCAACTTGCAGCGCTCCGGCCGCCATCGCCTGATTTTCCGGCGCGCCGTAAGAAAATTCGCGGAAGACGACCTTGACATTATATTTCTTCTCGATCGGCTCGAAATAGCCCAGCGCTTTTGCGATGAAGGATGGATCAGTGTCGGGCTGTACGCCGTAATTGACTTCTTGTTGAGCAAGCGCCGACCCGCTCGCGAACAGTGTCGGCAGTATTCCGCATAGACATAAAAAAACGCTGCGCTCCAACTGGATGGTTGTCATTTCGGTGTCCTCCCCAACTTGTCTGAATTCGGCAATTAGCCTTTTCATTAATCATCAGCGCTTCTGTTTTTGGTGTCAATTCAAGGAAGCCGTATCCGCGTCGCGGATCAATCTCGCGCAGCGAAAATCATGTCGCGTGATTGGAGTAAAACGTTCGTTTTCACGCGCCATGCGGCTGGTAGCGATAAATTCCGTTCATGATCTGCATTCCTCAGCCGAATGGTGCATTGCTCCCGGAATTCGAATCGTAGAATTTTTCGTCGAACGAAATAATTTGGTTTACCGGCAAGGTGCCAAAAACTTCATCGAGCGTGATTGATATATACCGTCTATTTTGACTTCGGCCGGGCCTGATCTTTACTAGCTTGCACATTTCGAGAAAATCCACGTGACGGGCGCAAGCCAACTAAAAAATTTGCGCAACTGAACTTAATCGAACGCTCGGCGTCCATAGGTGCCGCCGGTGTTGCCGTGAGGCGGGCGGAACAGCGTTTCCAATGTTTGCAAAAACAGGTGCCCCCATGCCGATGTCGATCGGCGAAGCCGGAAAGCGCATGCGCGACGGTTCGCTTTCGTCGGAGCAGCTGACGAAAGCGTATTTTCATTGCATCGACCAGTTTCAACCGAAACTGAACATGTTCATCTCGCAACTGAAGGACCGCGCGCTCAAGACCGCCGCCGAGCGTGATGCCGAGCTCGCCAAAGGTAAGGATCGCGGCCCGCTGCATGGCATTCCGATCCTGGTGAAGGATCTTTATGAAATGGCCGGCACCAAGACGACGGTCGGTTCGAAAGCCTTCGTCGACCGGCAATCGACGGAGGACGCGACCTCGGTTCACAAACTGCTCGAAGCCGGTGTTGTCGTGCTCGGCAAGACCAACATGAACGAGTTTGCCGCGGGCGTTTCGGGCACCAACGCTTATTTTGGCGACGCTCATAACCCTTGGGCGCTCGATCGCTCGCCCGGCGGCTCGTCGAGCGGCAACGGGGCGGCGCTCGCCGCCGGGATCGGCTTCGGCGGAACGAGCAGCGATACGGGCGGCTCTATTCGCGTGCCCGCGAGCTGGTGCGGGATTGCCGGCATTCGCCCGACCTATGGGCTGGTGAGCCTGAACGGGCTGTTTCCGCGCGCCTATAGCCTCGACTGCGCAGGGCCGCTCGCGCGGAACGTGACGGATGTCGCGTTGATGCTCGATGGCATGGCGGGTTTCGATCCGAAGGACGAGCATTCGGCTTGGGCGCAACGCACGAAATCCTACACGCAGGGTATCAACGGCGGCGTGAAGGGAATGAAATTCGGCATCGTCAAAAATTACACTTATCGCGGTGTCGAAGAACCGGTCGCGGACGCGGTGAAGAAAGCGGCCGATAAATTTTCCAGCCTCGGCGCGAAGGTTGTTGAAGTGCAGATCGAGCCCTTGGAAGGCAAGCTCGATTACAACAAGCTCTTCACGAACATTCTGCTCTACGAGTTCAATCAAATTCTCGGCGAAAAATATCGCAGTACCCCGAACGCCGAGGAGTTGTATGGACCCATCGTCACGAACAATATCGCGGCGGGCTCCAAGGTCTCGCGTGAGGATTACGAAAAGACAATGAAGGAGCGGCCCGCCATCATCGCGCAAGTGAAAAAAGTATTCGATGAGGTCGATGCACTGCTCACCCCCGCCTTGCCCACGACGGCGCCCCTATTGAAAGCCTCGGCGCAGGATTACGGGCGAGGGCGGCAGTTCACGATCCCGTTCAGTTATGTGGCGCTGCCGTCGGTCGTCGTGCCCTGCGGCTTTGATCCTGCAGGATTGCCGATCGGTTTGCAGATCGTGGGCGACCATTTCCAGGAAGCGGCGCTTCTGCGAATGGGCTACGCCTTCGAGCAGGCGACGGATTATCACAAGAAGCACCCGCCGATTTTCTGCGATCGGGTGCCAGCGTAGGACGCCGTAAAAGAGAACGCTCGCTCTTTTAAAACAGCACCACGCCTCGGATCGACTTGCCTTCGTGCATCAGGTCGAAGGCCTTGTTGATGTCCTGCAAGGGCATCGTGTGCGTGATCATCGGGTCGATCTCGATCTTCTTTTCCATGTACCAATCGACGATCTTTGGCACGTCCGTACGGCCTCTCGCGCCGCCGAACGCGGTGCCTCGCCAGACACGGCCGGTGACGAGCTGGAAGGGGCGGGTGCGGATTTCGGCGCCGGCAGGCGCAACGCCGATGATGATGCTCTCGCCCCAGCCCTTGTGACAGCATTCCAGCGCCGTGCGCATCAGGTCGACATTGCCGACGCATTCGAAAGTGTAATCCGCACCGCCTTTGGTGAGGTCGACAAGGTACTTCACCAAGTCATTCCCGGCCTCGCGCGGATTGACAAAGTGAGTCATTCCAAAGCGTTCGCCCCACTTCTTGCGGTCGGGATTGAGGTCGACGCCGACGATCATCTCGGCGCCGATCATGCGCAGGCCCTGGATCACGTTGAGGCCGATGCCGCCCAGGCCAAAGACCACGGCACGGCAGCCGGGCTCGGCCTTCGCGGTGTTGATGACCGCGCCGATGCCGGTGGTGACGCCGCAGCCGATGTAGCAAATCTTGTCGAAGGGGGCGTCCTCACGGACCTTCGCGACGGAGATTTCCGGCAGCACCGTGAAGTTGGAAAACGTCGACGTTCCCATGTAATGGTGGATTTTCTTGCCATCGAGCGAGAAGCGGGAAGTCCCGTCGGGCATCACGCCCTGGCCCTGGGTTGTGCGGATCTTCTGGCAGAGGTTGGTCTTGCGCGAGAGGCAGTATTCGCATTCGCGGCATTCCGGCGTGTAGAGAGGGATGACGTGGTCGCCCTTCTTGAGCGAAGTAACGCCGGGTCCGACTTCAACCACGATGCCCGCACCCTCATGGCCGAGGATCGCCGGGAATAGGCCTTCAGGATCGGCGCCCGAGCGGGTGAATTCGTCGGTGTGACAGACTCCTGTCGCCTTGATTTCAACCATCACTTCGCCGGCCTTGGGGCCATCGAGCTTGACGGTGGTCACTTCCAGCGGCTTTCCAGCTTCAAAGGCGACAGCAGCACGTACATCCATGGGAATTCCTCGGATCCGGGTGGTTTTTCTTACGATTTTCAAAGCAGCTATGCCGATTTCCGGCGTTGCCGCCTAGCTTACGTTCAGGCAATCCACTCCGCAAATGAGCAAGGGATTCGAACAGGCTGCGGCAAGCGCCGCGCCGGGGGTATTCGTCGTGCTGTGGAGCTCCGGCTTCATTGGCACGAAATATGTGCTCGAGGGTGCGGAGCCTTTGACCTATCTCGCCATCCGCATGTGGCTGGTGGCGGTGCTGATGGCGGTGATCGTCGCGATTGCCCGCCCGAAATGGCCGAACCGCGCCGGAATAGGCCACAGCGTTGTTGCCGGGCTTCTTATTCACGCAATTTATCTCGGCGGTACATCGGTCGCGATGTACCATTCGGTGCCGGCGGGTCTTGCGGCGCTGATCCCCGGACTGCAGCCGATTTTGACCTCGACGCTCGCCAATCGCTGGCTCGGCGAGCGTGTCACCAAACTGCAATGGATCGGGCTCGTCTTCGGTCTCTGCGGCGTGCTTTTGGTGCTCCACGGCCGCCCAATGACGGGCGAGGCGGGCTGGGGGTGGTTTGCGACCTGCGTCGCGCTTGTCAGCATCACCCTCGGCACGCTCTACCAGAAACGCTTTTGCAGCAAGATCGACTGGCGGGCGGGCAATCTCGTTCAGTTCATCGCTTCGGGATGCTTTTGCCTGATCGGCGCGTTTTTGTTCGAGACGCGCGTCGTCGTATGGTCGCGCGAATTTGTTCTTTCGCTGCTGTGGCTCTCCGTCGTGCTTTCGATCGGCTCGATCGGCGTATTATTCTGGCTGATACGGCGGGGCAGCGCCACACAGGCGGCGAGCCTGTTCTATCTGGTGCCTGCGACGACGGCGCTGATGGCGTTTCTCTTGTTCAACGAGCGGCTCGATCTTCTGGGCATTGTCGGTATGGTGCTTTGCGCGGCGGGCGTGTTTCTCGTGAACAGGCCGGGACGCAAGCCTGATCCGGTCTCGCCGGGAAGTTAGAGCATTTTCCAGTTGGATTGCGCTGCTGCCGTCATGCCCGGCCTTGTGCCGGGCATCCACGTCTTCCTCAACGGAGAGGGAGAAAAAAGAAGACGTGGATGGCCGGGACAAGCCCGGCCATGACGAGTCAATCAAGCGGAAACCGCTCTAGGTTGCGGACCCATTAAATGCAGATGGCCGGCTTGCGCCGGCCATCATGAATTTAATTTCGAGCAAGGGCTGCTCGGGCTTCAACGTCTGGCGTTGCCCCACGCCATCGAATCGAACTGGTACGAAACCCCGAAGCGCACGACATGCATGTTGGCGTCGATGAATTCCGGCGTACCCGGAACGATATCGAAGACGTGCTTCCGGCTAAGATCCACGAACAGATATTCGAGCTTGGCGGTCCAGTTTCCGGTCAGCTTCCATTCGACGCCGCCGCCCACGGTCCAGCCGGTCAACCATTTGCTGCCTGATGCCGGAAAGAAATTGTCCCAGGCGTGAACGTCGGCGTAGGCAAAGCCGCCCGTCACATACAGCAACGGTCCGTAGCTGATGGGAGGCGGCGCCGCCTTGGTCGGCATGCCCGAATAGGCGGGCGCGCCGCCGAGCAGCCACCCGAGGCGGGCGCGCACGGTGCCGAGCGCTTCCACCTTGGTTCCGCAATTCGTCCCGAGCCCGCAGGTGGTGTCGCCTTTGACATCGGCCCAGGAGAGGTCGGTTTCGATGCCGGTGACCCACTGACCGCTCTGCCAGTTGAAGCCAAAGCCGCCGCCGACCGCCGGCCCGCTGATGTTATAGTGACCGTCGCCAATCGACGGGATCGAAGGAATACTGGTAACAACGCCGTTGTCCTTTTGCGAAGAGCTGCCCCAAGCTCCGCCTGCGGAGCCGGTGACGTAAGCGCCGCTCCAATTACCGGAAGAAACTTGCGCAACCGCAGCGCTAGGCTGTGCGACCGATGCCATAGCCGCGACGGGCACCGCCATAGCGCCCAGCCATAATGTCTTGTTCATTGATGCCCCCACTGCCGATTTTATTTCGCAGCCTGTTCAAACGGCAGTTTAGACAACCCTGCCTGAAAGTCTGTAGTATTTTTGCAACTAAGGTTGGAATTCGGCCAAGGGCCGGTAGGTACTACCCAAAAGTGCTGCAAGGTACTGCGATATAAGCATTTTCCATGATGTCGCGGGCGTGCATAGGGAGGGGTTCATGCAGCTTTGCAACACTGTCCACAGAATTGGTTTGGGTTCAGCGTGAAATCCATCGGCCTCTGCCTGATCGCCAAGAACGAAGCGCCGGTGATAGCGCGCTGCATCGAAAGCGCGCTGCCGCTGATCGATTACGTCCTGGTCGTGGACACGGGCTCGACGGACGATACGCCCGGTGTGGTCGAAAAATTCCTGCGAGAAAAAAATCTGCCGGGCGAGGTGATCCACGAAGCCTGGCGCGGCTTTGCCTACAACCGCAACGTCGCGCTCGAACGTATGCGCCGCCGCACCGAGATTGACTACAGCCTGATGCTCGATGCGGACCAGGTGCTGGCCTATGACGAAGATTTCGACGCGGAACGCTTCAAGAAGAAGCTCCGTTACGATGTCTACGATCTGACGCTGACCGTCGGCTCGCTGGAGATTCCGATACCGAATCTCGTCAGCAACCGCATCGAGATCCTCTACAAGTCGGAGATGCACGAGTTTCGGGTGATCCCGCCGGGCGCGAGCCGCCGTCTCATGAAAAGCGTGCGCATTGTCGAGTCGGGCGGGGGCGGCCGCAGCCGCAATCCGAACAAGTACCGCGACGATGCAGCGGTATTGGAAAAGCTCCTGCGGGAGGAAACCGATCCGCACCTGATCGCCAGGCACAATTTCTTTTTGGGCGAAAGCTACAGACAGTGCGGCGAGGACGAAAAGGCGATCCATTTCTATCTCGAGCGCACCAAGCTCGGGTTCTCGAAGGACGAGATTTTCGTGAGCTATCTTTACGCCGGACGGCTGCAAATGAAGCTCAACCGGCCGGGTAACGAAGTGCTCGAAACTTTTCTAGCCGGGCACAAGACATGCCCCTGGCGGGCCGAGCCGTTGCACGGCGCTGCGATGTTGTGCCGGCTGCAGGGTCTGCATCATCTCGGCTACATGCTTGCGCGGCCCGGCCTCGGACTGGCCGCTCCGGAAGCGGGACTTTACATCGAGAAGTGGGTCTACGATTACGGTTTGCTCGATGAATTCTCGGTGCTCTGCTATTGGACCGGCCGATATCAGGAGTGCATCGACGCAGCGACGCGCATCTTGCGAGAGGGAAGGATTCCCTCCGAGGAGCGGCCGCGCGTCCAGCAAAACATCGACTTCGCCAAGGCTAAGCTCGATGAAGAAAAAAGGGCTGACAATCGCGTTTTCTGGAACGGCTTCCACTAGAATTAAACTCGTCATGGCCGGGCTTGTCGCCCAAGTCGGGTTTACCCGACTTGGGCTCTTTTAAATTTAGCGAACTCGGGCAAGCCCGAGTTCGCGTGCCATCCACGTCTTTACGAAATCGCGTCGAACAAATCGTACCGATCGGGATTGAATCCGTGAACAAGGCGTGGATGCCATCCGAACTCGCCTTTATGCGAGTTCGGCTTGTTTAAACGTCACAAGTCGGCAACAGTCGACTTGTGATGACAAGCGCGGGCATGACGTTGTGATTCATTGCCTGTCATGCTCGCATGACAGGAGAGAAAGCTCTACCCGATCGCGAGAAGCTCCCCCGCTTCGGGGAACAGCTCCGACACCAGAAAATTCGGAATCAGGTATTGCGGGAAACAGCTCGATACGTTGGCGCCATGGAGTACGTGCAAGCAATCGCGGCGGACGTCATACAATCCCTTCAACCGAAAGTTCCGCACCGCTTCCCGCATGAACACCGTATCGTCAATGCCGGTGATGTCCGGAAACCGGCTCTTCGCCCATACCTTTTTCTTGAAGACGTACGAAAATCCGTAACCCAAATGGTTATCCTTGAACGGCTCGTTGTTCTGCTCGGTGAGCATCACCATACGCGGCGATGGAGCGGCCCAACCCCAGTGCGGTCCAAGCTTGATCTGCAAGTCCCAAAATCCGAAGGTCTTGAAGAGCGTGTGATACAAAAAAAAGCCGTAGAATTTGACGATATCCGCTTCCTCTTCCTCCATCGCTGAAAGCATCGTCGCGAGATAATTCGGCCCGTAGTAATCGTCGTCGTCCCAAAGGGCGATTACGTTGCCTTTTGCTCGCTCGATCAAATGGTTTCGCTTATTGCCGGTCGTGCGTTTTGTGGGCGTATGCTCGTAGATCACGCGCGGGTCGGACAGACTCTGCATGAACTCGGAAGGAGCCGGGCTGTCGTCGAGCACAAGCCATTCGAAATCCGCAACGTTTTGGGCAAGGACGAATTTGGCGGCGAGGGGAAGAAATTTATGCCTGTCAAAAGTCGGCGTGATGAGACTGACCAGAGGTGAACTCATATCCGCCTTTGCCGAACTGTTTTCTCGATCCGCACGCGGCTTGTCTCACAGCCGGCTCCAAAAGCAAAACGGGATCGTGCCAAATCCCCAGGAGCCCGAACAGCTGTGGGGCGTAATGTAAGTGGTTAGCGCTTAAAGGGCGTTCAGAGCAATAAAAAAGAGGGGGACGCCGAAGCATCCCTCCTCTGCTTTGTTCAGTGCCGCCCGCTTACGCCTTGGGTTGCGGGACGATGCGGATATAGGGCTTCGGAGCTTTCCAGCCGCCGGGGTAGGTCTTCTTCGCTTCCTCGTCGGAAACGGAGCCGGAGATGATGACGTCCTCGCCCTGTTTCCATTGCGCGGGGGTCGCGACCTTGTGCTTCGCGGTGAGCTGCAGGGAGTCGATCACGCGCAGCACTTCGTCGAAGTTGCGGCCCGTGGTCATCGGATAGACGAGAATGAGTTTCACCTTCTTGTCGGGCCCGATGACGAAGACGTTGCGGACCGTCTGGTTATCGGCGGGCGTGCGCTTCAATGGATCGCCGCTCGTGGAAGCGGGGAGCATGCCGTAGAGCTTTGCGACGTTATAGTCGGTGTCCGCGATCATCGGATAGTTGGGGGCGAAGCCCTGCGTCTCTTTGATGTCTTTCGACCATTCCGAGTGACGGTCGACCGGGTCGACCGAAAGACCGATGATCTTCACACCGCGTTTGTCGAACTCCGGCTTGATCTTCGCCATGTAGCCGAGCTCGGTCGTGCAGACGGGGGTGAAGTCCTTCGGATGCGAGAACAGGACGGCCCACTTGTCGCCGATCCAGTCGTGGAATCTGATTTTGCCTTCGGTGGTCTGCGCCTCGAAATCCGGCGCGGTGTCGCCAATCGCTAGTGCCATGATAGCTTCTCCTCTTTGCCGGTTTGGCCGTGAGTATGCGCGCTCCGCCGGCTTTGTTCTGCCGGGTTTGATATAAATCTTTCCACATAAATTGCTAGATTAAAATAATAATTCACGTTTTTATTGCGTTATTATTTAATGCCGAGCCAGTGGAGCTTTTCGAGGCTTGTTAGGGCTCCGATAACTCCAATTTGAGCACACTTGGTACGGGAATCAATCGGGAAGACGGGAAGACCATGAGTGCGTTCTCGGGCGTGTTACAGCCCACCTTTGCCGAGGCGGTGGCCGCCGCCGAGCTCATCCAGGAACGCCGAAAACGGGACGCGGATCTCCAAATCAGCCGCAGCGAAGCAGAAGCGTTGCTCGCGCTCGATCGCATGCAGCCGGAGAGCACTTCGGTCTGGCGCGAATTCGTGGCGGAGGCGATCGCCGATCATGTCGCCGCGGCACAGCCGGCCGGGATTCTTACCGACGAGAAAGTGCGCTGGCTGATGGACGTCACGGCGCCGCGCGGCCGCATGGAAAGCACTGTGGCCTTTGAAGCTGTAATCCGCACAATGGAGCGTGCGCACGAAGTGCCCCCTGCGCTTTCGGCCTTCACGATCCGGCAATTGCAGGCCGCGATCATCAACGGGGAAGGGCCCGCGATCGGCACGCGATCGCATTTTTCCCGTACGGTGGATGCCGCAGACGCGGCGCAGCTCTACCGCATCTTGGTTGCCGCAGGCGGGGCCGACGGCCGGCCGGTATCGCGGGAGGAGGCCGATGCGCTGTTCGATTTGCACGATGCCACGGCGCGCTCGCAAAACGACACGGCCTTCAACGATCTGTTCTACCGCGCGATCGCGAATTACACGCTCGCCGAATCCGGCCATGCGCTCGAGCCGCGGCGGGAAGCGCTCTCGCCGGATTACGTATTGAGCGCGCGAATGCGTCCGAACGCGGAGCAGGCTGCGTGGCTTTCCGAGCGCATCATGCGCGACGGCAAACCGACTTTGCCCGAGTTCGAGCTTTTGCTCTTGATCGGCAGCGAGCCGCTCAATACGGATACGTCGCTTCGGAAACTTCTCGAATCGACGCTTTAATTTGCGGCCCGCGAAACCGCGGCGGCAAGCTTTCGGTTGAATTGCATTGCGGGCCCCTTTGAGAAAAGAATTCTCTTGGGCAAAGTCCTAGTCTCCACCTAAGACGGTTATATTACGTCCCAAGCCTGTGGCGCGATTGACTTTTTCGCCGCCGCGCCGCAACAAAAGCCTTTGGGTTCGGGTGGCCGTATGTTCGGTAAAATCCTGATAGCAAACCGGGGCGAAATCGCCTGCCGCGTGATCAAAACCGCGCGCAGAATGGGCATCAAGACGGTCGCCGTCTATTCTGATGCCGACGCCGACGCGTTGCATGTCGAAATGGCCGACGAGGCCGTGCATCTCGGGCCGCCGCCGGCTGCGCAGTCCTATCTTTTGATCGACAAGATTGTCGCGGCTTGCAAACAGACGGGCGCGGAAGCCGTGCATCCGGGTTACGGATTTTTGTCGGAGCGGGCGGCGTTCGCGGAGGCGCTGAAGGCCGCGAACATCACTTTCATTGGGCCGAATGTGCGCGCGATCGAGGCGATGGGCGACAAGATCGAGTCGAAGAAATTCGCGGCACAGGCGAAGGTCTCGACCGTGCCGGGATTCCTCGGCGTGATCGAGGATACGAAACACGCGGCGAAAATCGCCGACGAGATCGGTTACCCGGTGATGATCAAAGCCTCGGCCGGCGGCGGCGGCAAAGGCATGCGCATCGCGCATTCGAAAGCGGAAGTCGCGGAAGGTTTCGAGCGTGCGAGGTCGGAAGCGAAATCCTCGTTCGGGGACGACCGCGTCTTCATCGAAAAATTCATCGTCAATCCGCGCCACGTCGAAATCCAGCTACTCGGCGACAAGCACGGCAACTGCATCTATCTTCTCGAACGCGAGTGCTCGATCCAGCGACGAAACCAGAAGGTCGTCGAGGAAGCGCCGTCGCCGCTTCTTGACGAGAAGACGCGCAAGGTGATGGGCGAGCAGGCGGTCGCGCTCGGCAAGGCGGTTGGTTACGACTCGGCGGGCACGGTCGAATTCGTCGCGGGACAGGACCGGAGTTTTTATTTCCTTGAAATGAATACGCGCCTTCAAGTCGAGCATCCGGTGACGGAGATGATCACCGGGATCGACCTCGTCGAGCAGATGATCCGGGTCGCCGCGGGCGAAAAACTCACGATCAAGCAGAGCGACGTGAAAGCGAACGGCTGGGCGGTGGAGAGCCGTATTTATGCGGAAGATCCGTATCGCGGATTTTTGCCTTCGACCGGGCGGCTCGTGCGCTATCGGCCGCCGAAAGAAGGAAAGCGCGGCGACGCCGAGATTCGGAACGATACCGGCGTTTACGAGGGCGGGGAGATTTCGCTCTTTTACGATCCGATGATCGCGAAGCTCGTCACGCACGCGCCGACGCGCGCCGCCGCGATCGAAGCGATGAGCGACGCGCTGGACGCGTTCACGATCGAAGGCGTGCGGCACAATATTCCGTTTCTTTCGTCGCTCATGCAGAAGCCGCGCTGGAAAGAGGGGAAGCTCTCGACCGGCTTCATCCCGGAAGAATATCCGAACGGCTTTCATGCCACCCCGCCCGAGGGGGAGACGGCGAGGAAACTCGCCGCGGTCGCGGCCGCGATGGATCATGTACTCGGCGAGCGGAAACGCAAGATTTCCGGCCAGATGCTGGGACGTCCGGTGACGCGCGAGAAGCGGAGGCTTGTGCGGCTCGACGGTTCCGACATCGGCCTTGAGATCATGCGGCAAGAAGAGGCTGTTGCCGTGCGCTTTCTGAGCGACGGCAAGGCCGATACCAAAACGCATGTCCTGCAATCGAACTGGAAGCCGGGTGATCTGATCTGGGCCGGCACGTTCGACGGTGCCGAGATCGCGGTGCAGGTGCGCACGATCCGGAACGGTTTTGCGCTCGCCTGGCGGGGCTTTGAGACCAGCGCCTACGTCTATACCGGGACGGAAGCGAAACTTGCGAAGCTGATGCCGGAGAAAAAGTCCGCCGACAGCGGCATGGCGCTACTCTGTCCGATGCCGGGCCTCGTCATCTCCATCGCCGTGAAGGAAGGCCAGGAAGTGAAGGCCGGCGAGCAGCTCGCGATCGTCGAGGCGATGAAGATGGAAAACGTGCTCCGCGCCGAGCGCGACGCGACGGTGAAGAAAGTGCACGTCAAGCCCGGCGACAGCCTTGCGGTGGATGCGGTGATTCTGGAATTCGCTTGAAGCGATGCGTCTCTACTTCGCCTACGGCTCCAACATGGACCGCGAGCATATGGAGAGGCTCTGCCGCGGTGCCGAGGCGCTCGGCGTCGCGACCGCCGAGAACCAAATCTTCTACATCGCGGCTTCCGGCTATGCGTCACTCGCGCCGCGGCGAGATTCGCGCGTCTATGGCGTGCTGTGGAAGATCGGCGCGCAGGATTTGATGAAGCTCGATGCGTATGAATCGGTCGGAACGGGACTTTATCGTCCGGCTGCGATCCCGGTGCATCAAAACGGCAAATTGCTGCGCGCGATGATCTACTACGCAGCGGAAGCGAAGCCGGGACGCCCGAAGCCCGGCTATCAGGAAAACGTCGTCGCCGCCGCGCGCGCGTGGGGATTTCCGCAAGACTATCTGGAACATCTCGAGAAATTTCTTCCGCACGCAGCAAGCTGACGCTAAAATTTAACGATGCGGATCGTGCGGCTGATCATTCATGGGCGCGTGCAGGGCGTCGGCTTCCGCGCCTACGTGGAAGACGAGGCGGAAGCGAACGGCGTCGAGGGCTGGGTGCGCAACCGCCTCGACGGGTCGGTTGAAACGGTGGTCGCCGGCGATGAAGGACACGTAGAAGGAATGATCGCGGCGCTCCGGCGCGGACCGCCGGTTGCGCGCGTCGATCGCGTGGAAGTTTCGAAAGCGCACGAACACGATCTTCGGTTCCGGCGGCCGGGCGAGAAATTTTCGGTGCTGCGGACGGCTTAAGGCTTCTGAACGGCGAGCTTTTCCTGCCTCTTGCCGAGCCATAATCCGTTCAGAAGCCATAGAGCGGCAAGCGCAACGGCAACGCCCGCGATTGCCGACGTCCCCAGACCGAGTGAAGAAAAGCCCGCATAGGTCCATGCGCCGACCTGGTCGCCGCCGCGATAGACGACGGTGTCGATGAAACTCTTCGCCTTGTAGCGGTCCTCGCGCGGGACGACGGTGTACAGCACTTCGCGTGCCGGACGGGCGATGGCGTAGTCGCTGGAGCGGCGCAGAATCTGAAATACGACCAGCGCCCAGACCGCCGGGATAAAAGCGAGCGCGGCGAATCCGAACAGCGTAAGTACGGGCAGGAGCGCGAGCGTCGCGCCGAGACCGAGCCAGCGCACGATTCGGCCTGTGAAGAAAAGCTGCACGATCAGCGTCAGCACGTTCACCGCAAGGTCGATCGAGGCGAAGAACGCGGTTTGCGCGCCGCGATCAGAGAAATTCGCCTTCACGATTGCGGCCTGCTCGAAATAGAGGAAGGTCGTGGTGATCGCGAACAGGAGGATGAAAGCGCTGACGCCGAGAAGATAGGGCGACTTGAACGGATGTGTGATCCCGGCGAACACGCTGCCGCCGACCACGCGGTCCTGCGAAGGGTGGCGGTGCAGCGACGAGGAGAGTTTTGACAGGCGGCGGACGGCGAAGACCGCGACTTCGAGCAAAATCACAGAGCCGATCAGGAGTATCGGCACCGCGACATGGCGCGCGAGCGAGGCGGTGAGGCCGGAGCCTGCGATCGCGCCGATCGTGGCGCCCGCGGCGATGAAGCCGAACAGGCGCTTTCCCTGCTCGGACGAGAAGATATCGACGATCAGGGCCCAAAATACCGAGACGACGAAAAGGTTGTAGATCGAGATCCAGATGAAGAAGACGCGGCCGATCCAGATCGTTTGCTCCGGCGTCACGTAGTGCAATACGACCGCGAACACGAGAATGTTCAGCGCGAAAAAGCGGTAGGTGATCGGAATGAAGCGCGAGCGCGGCAGCCTCCGCACGAGCCAGGCGAAGGGCACGTTCAACACCAGCATGCCAATCAGCGTGCCCGTGAACAGCCACTGCAGATTGTTGACGCCGCCCGCGACGCCCATCTGCTCGCGGATCGGCCGCATGATGTAATAGGAAGAGAGCACCGCGAAGATGTAGAGCCACGCCCAGGCGAGGGCCGCGACCTCCTGGCGGCGTACATCGATCAGCCGCCGCAGCCACGAAAAGAGAATGCCGCCGCCGTCTTCGGCGGCGGTAGTCGCAGGTGTTTTGTTCACTGGCTAATAATTCCCAGTTCTTTTTTCAGTTCGCTGACAGGAAGCGCACGGGTGAAGAGCGGCCCGGGCGGCGCGAACTCCCTGGCGCGCGCAAGCGGCACCGGCACCGGCTCGAAGCCGACATCGCGCACAAGCTTCTCGGCGATCTTCATGGCTTCGGCGTCGTCGCTTGCGAGCGGCACGCCGATCGGTTCGCCCGCGCGGTGACCTTCCGTCGCGAACGTGCGTCCACTGAACGAGTTGAATGCACGGACGAGGCGGACGCCAGGCAGGTATTTCTGCGAAGTCTCGCCAACGCCGTTTGCGTTCGCTTCCTTCACGATCTCGCCGTCGCGGGCGGGAATGGGATTGCAGGCGTCGAGCACGATCTTGCCCTTGAGCCCCGCCGCGTTCTCCCGGCCGACTTCGGGCAGCGCCTTGTAGGGAACGGCGAGCAGGATGACGTTCCCGAAGGCAATCGCCTGTTGCACGGTACCGGCGCTCGCGTTCGGGCCCGCACTTGCGACGAGGTCCTTCAATTCCTCCGGATGGCGCGAGGAGAACATCACCTTGTAGCCAGCTTTCGCGAAGATTGTGCCGACCGCGCCGCCGAGGCGGCCGGAGCCGACCACGCCGATTTTCGTGTCGGCGGGCGTTTGCGCGAGCGCACCTGAAAGCGAGAGCAGGGGAAGTGTTGCAAACGTTCCGCCCGCGATCAGAATTTCGCGGCGGCCGGGATGCGTAAGGGTGAGGCTTTTCTTCATTCAAGTCTCCTTGAATTCACCCGCCAGAATCTAACGGATGCTTTGCTCCCGCCAACTAACAGTTCTGTGACTCGGGACGGCAATAAGTTAGCGCGCGACTGCGGCAATATGCCTGTCGTTTTCAGGTTCCATCGCAACGGGACCGAACAATTGTTCGAACGTTGCTTTCAACGCTGCATCGACATCCGCCATTGTGGCTTTCACGCCAAGCTCGGCGAGGCTGGTGACGCCGTAGCGCTGCTCGCGAATGCCGCAGGCAAGCACGCCGGAAAAATGCGAGAGCTCCGGCGCGACATTGATCGCGATGCCGTGCATCGTCACCCAGCGCTTCATGCGAATTCCAAGCGCGGCGATCTTGTCTTCAAAGCCTTCGCCCTTGTCCGGCCTGCGAACCCAAACGCCCACGCGATCCGCGCGCTGCTCGCCCTTTACACCGAAATGCGCGAGCGTTTGAATGATCCATTCCTCGAGCGTGAGAACATAACGGCGCACGTCGGTGCCGCGCGCTTTCAAGTTCAACATCGGATAGACGACGCGCTGGCCGGGGCCGTGATAGGTGAGGCGGCCGCCGCGGCCGGTCTTGTAGAGCGGAAAGCGGTCCGCGCCTGCGAGATCTTCCATCGTCGCGCTTGTGCCCGCCGTGAACAGCGGCGGATGCTCGACGAGCCACACGAGCTCGCGCGCTTCGCCCGCGGCAATCGCGGCGGCGTGCGCTTCCATGAACGCGACCGCCTCTTCGTAATCGACAAGCCCTGACGCGATGCGCCACTCGGGCCGCAAGCCGCTCGCAGCGGGCAGCGGCTTCAGCGCGAGCCGGTCTTGTGAAGGGGTGAGAGACATTCCGGCTATGTAGCGCCGATAGGCCAAAAGGGCCACGTTAACTCTTCGTTCACCATAACCGGGCAGGTTTCGCAAGCTTTTGGGGGCTTTTCGGGGAGATCGCGTGACAACCATTCACGAAGTTAGCTGCGATATATCGGTGGTGCTGGGCTCGACCACCATGCCCATCCACCAGATGCTCCGCATGGGACGCGGGGCCATCATCGAGCTGGAAGCCACCGAGGATGACGAGGTGACGATCCTCGCGAACAACATGCCGGTCGCCCGGGGCACGGTTTCGATCAATGGGAACCGAATCGGCGTCACGGTGACTGGCCTTCTGCCGAGACCCGAAACGGCGCCCCGAATCTAAGCAGGCACGACCTAAGCCCTTCACGTCATTACCGGGCCGCCGCGTCCCAGCGAGCGTTAGCGAGCTGTTGGCGCGGGCGAGACCCGGTAATCCATGAGGGGCGGACGGATCTGCATGGATCACCGGGTCTCGCAGCGTCATCCGTTCGCTACGCTCACGGGACGCTGCGGCCCGGTGATGACAGAAAAGGGGAGAAAAAGCGGGCTTTTCGCCCTTGAGGGAAGGGGCATGATTTGTTACATGCCCCGCGTCTGATCGGTTATCCTCAGACCATCCAATCAGCGGCCGTGGCGGAATTGGTAGACGCACTAGCTTGAGGTGCTAGCGGGGCAACCCTTGGAAGTTCGAGTCTTCTCGGCCGCACCAATTCTCCCTCAATATCTCCATCTCTAGAGGCGAGCGGATGTACTTTCTTCTAAAACTGCTGCCGCCGCGAAGCATGTTCATGCAAGACATGAGCCCGGAAGAGGCCGCGATCATGCAGAAGCACGTGGTCTATTGGCGGAGCATAATGGAGCAAGGGAAAGTGCACGCGTTCGGGCCCGTCGCGGACCCGGAAGGCGAATGGGGTGTCGCCATTCTCGAGACGCAAGATCGAGCTGAAGCTGAAGCAATTTGTGCAAGCGATCCGGCGCTCGTTTCCGGTCGCGGCTTTCAAACCAAAATCTGTGTGATGCCGCGGCTCGTCTTGCGCGGCTGAGATTCGCAGATCGCTCTCTCAATTATCGTAGATAAAATCGTTGTACGAGCTCGACTTATATCGCCCGACGCGATGCGTGTAATGGCGCCGCGCATGCTCGCGCTGGCGTGCATGAATGGTGCGGTGCAGACGGGCGACATGCCGGACGTGCCGTTCGCCGGCACCGGCCAGCTTCTGTTTTTCGGCGTTTTCCTTGGCCGCGATTTCCTCGGCCGTCGGCGGCGGAATGTCCGGCAACGCGCCGTCCTTCGGGACCATGTGCACGAGCTTGAAGCCGTGCTCCTTCAGCCGCCGGAAGAGCTCGGGGAGCAGCCCGACCGTAACCTTCTTCACGTCGTGCAAGAGCAGAATGCCGGAGCCGCGCTCTTCCAGACGAGATACCGCGCGCTGCAAGATGCCTTCCGGATTGTGCTGCAAGCGCCCGAACCAGTCGCTCGCGAGCACGTCGATGCCGACAGTCGCGATGCCGTGCTCGCGCAAATAGGCTTCGGTCTCCGGCGTGTACATCAAACCGGGGTAGCGGAAGAAGGGCGAGACCTTCTTGCCGATCGGATCGAGCGCCGTCTGCGCCGAACGGAAGCCGTCATTGATCTGCTTTTCCGCCTTTTCGATCGGGATGCGGCTGAGATAGGCGTGCGTCTGCGTATGCGTGCCGATGGTGTGGCCCTCCTCGGCGATCCGGCGGACGAGATCGGGATTCTCCTGCGCATTGACGCCGATCAGGAAAAAGGTCGCCTTCGCGCATTCCTTCTTCAGGAAATCGAGCACTTCCGGCGTCTGCTTTTTCACGGGACCGTCGTCGAAGGTGAGGATGAATTCCTTCGGCTCGAGCGGCAGGCGGGAATTGTATTGGTGCCCGCCGAGCGTCGGCGTTTCTTTCGGGTCGATCACGATCGTACGCGAAACGCCCATGGCGTCCGGATTGCCGGGGCAATCCTCGGCGATTGCCGGAGCCGCAACAAGACAGGTGGCGAAAGCGCCGCCGAATAGAATCGATTTCAAGCGCATGAACTGGAATCCCTTGCCCCGCATGAACTTAACCTGAACGGCGGGGGCGCAAAAAGGCGATTTCGTGCGATTTACCCATAAGGTTTACAGCGTCAGAATGTCCTCAGCCCTGGCGGGCGGGCACGACATGGACAACCTTCCAGCCGCCCGCTTTCAGCGCGGCGAGGAACGCAGGCAGCATGCGGGCCGTCTGCATCTGGGTGTCGTGAAAAAGGACGATGCCGCGGCCGGCTTGCTCCAACCGCTGCATCACCAGCGACAGTTCGAATTGCGGCGTCATCACATTCCAGTCGCTTGCCCAGAGATCGGCGCCGAATACGGCGAGGCCCTTCCGGCCCATGTAGGCGAGCAGCGCGGGCGACGAGCCGAAGCCCGGAAAACGGAAAAACGGCGCGGCATGATAGGGCAAAGCCGCCTTATCGACCGCCTTGATTCCGCGCTCGATGTTATCGACGGCCGCCGGATAGGAGATGCTCACAAGCGTCATCGGGTGCGTCATACTGTGATACCCGATGGTGTGCCCCGCCGCAGCGATTTTGCGCACGAAATCGGGGTGGGCTTCGGCATGGCGGCCGATCAGGAAAAAGGTCGCCTTCACGCAATCGCGTGCGAGCGCAGCGAGTACCATCGAAGTTGTCGGCGGATTAGGACCGTCATCGAAAGTAAGAACCACTTCGCGGGGACCGAGCGGCAATGTTTGCGGGAAATGCTTGGTGCCGTAGCGGCCGTGCTCGACTTTCAGTACCCGCGCGGTGCCGAGCGCATTTGGGTTTCCGGGACACGGCTCGGCGGCTGCCGCGTCCGCCGCGAGCATGAGCGCGAACAAAATGACTGCCGGATAAATGCGGCGCTGAAGTTTCATGGTTAAGTCGCGAAGCCGAGTCGGCTTTGTTGGTGGGGCTCCTGCCTAAACCAAGTCTGCGGCCGATCAATGCTGCTTTCGCGTATTTCGTATCTGCCTGGCGACCGGTTTCAGGCTATTTCTGCAAGATTTAACGAAGTGCCGGAGCGGAAAGGCACCCTAAGCCATTGAAGTCGTTCAATTTATGTTTGATTCACTGTGGTTTCGATTGGCCAGGAACCATCAGCAAAATTAAGGGCTTACCGACTGGTTTCTGCTGCAATGCTCGAAAATTTGCGGGCTGCAGAAACATGCAAGAATTTTGGATGCGACATCAAATTGGTGATCGCTGGCTGGCCGCCGTCGGCGGTCTGATGGCGGCTGCAGCAATCGCGCTTGTCGGCATCGCTATTCTTGTTGCGCACCGGGTCGACACCGAAAGCACGGAGCGCGAGGCGGAAACCGTGCGTAACGGTTTGAACGCCGTCGTGATGCGGATGAAGCAAGATTTGCACGCGTTTGCGCGCTGGGACGAGATCCCGCTGCAAACGCCGCTCGTGAGCGATATCGCCTGGATCCATCATCACTATGGCCGCCGCCTGCACGAGACAAGCGGTCAAGATCAATCCTTCATCCTGAACGAAAGCGGTCAGCCGGTTTACGCTTCGATCAACGGCAAACTGGTCGATAAAAACGTCTACGAGTTGCTCAGCGAAAAGATCGAGCCGGTCGTCGCCGAGGTGAAGGATGCCTACAAGCTGCGTAGACTGAATTCGATTATTCGCTCCGAAAGCGGCGCCGATGGGGGTTTCGCCTTGGAGCCGGTTTCGAGCGTCGTGTTCCGGCGTATCGACCAGCGGCCGGCGGTGATCGGCGCCGTGACGGTGGTGCCCAACAGCGGCAAGGCGCTTGGCAGCGCCGAGGCGCCCGCTATCGCCGTCAATATCTCGTTTCTCGACGATTCTTTCATCGCGGATTTCTCAAAGACTTATTCGATCGCCGGGTTGAGTTTGCGCGAGACTCCGCCGCTGACAAACGAAACGGCGGTGCAAATTCCATTCTATACTGCCGGCAGCCGCCCTGCCTGGCTCGTCTGGACACCGAAGCAGCCGGGCACGGCGATGTTGCGTCAGCTCCTGCCGGCGATCGTCGGCATTGTGCTGTTCCTCGGCTTCATCGGCGCGCTGGTGCTGCGGCAGGCGCGGCGCGCTACCGAAGAGCTCAAGAACAGCGAACGCCGGGCGACCGAGCTTGCATTTCGCGATACGCTGACGGGCCTCGGCAACCGCGCCCAGCTGATCGAGATTCTGACCGAGCAAATGGAGAAACTGAAGCCGGAGCAGAAGCTCGCGCTTCTGTTCATCGATATCGACGGCTTCAAGGACATCAATGATACGCTCGGCCACCATGTCGGCGACGAATTGCTCACCGTCGCGGCCTGGCGGCTCGCCTCGATCAAGAACAACCTCGCGGCCGTGCGTCTCGGCGGCGATGAGTTCGCGCTGCTCTTGCCGTTCGACAATCAGGACGAGATCGGAGTGATCTCGCGGCACATTCTCGAAAATCTGCGCCAGCAAACGCCGGCGGGCGATCATGTGCTCACGGTTTCGGCTTCGATTGGCGTTGCGATCGCGCCGGAACATGCGAGCGATCCGGAGACGCTGCTGCGCCGCGCCGACATCGCGCTCTATCGCGCGCGTACCGAGGGCCGCGGGACGCTGCGCATGTTCGATCCGGGCTACGAAGATGCGCTGCATAAGCGCGGCAAGACCGAGCGCGAGCTCGCGGCGGCACTCGCAAACGAGGAACTCGTGGTGCGGTTTCAGCCGCAATTTTCGGTGGACGGCGAGCGGATGGTCGGCGTCGAGGCGCTGGTGCGCTGGGACCACCCGGAGCGCGGCATCGTGTCGCCGATGGAGTTCGTGCCGACGGCGGAACATTCCGGTCTGATTGTCCGGCTCGACGAGTGGGTGCTGAAGCGCGCCTGCGAGGAGGCGGTGAAGTGGCCGGATCTTTCGCTCGCGGTCAATCTCTCCCCCTCGAACTTCCACCACTCCGACATGGTCGCGCGGCTCGTGCGCGTGCTGGACGAGACCTGTTTCAATCCGCGGCGACTCGAAATCGAAATTACCGAGGGGATGCTTTTGAACGCGACGCCGGAAGTGCTCGGCCAGCTTGCCGAGATGCGCCAGATGGGCATTCGCATCGTGCTCGACGATTTCGGCACCGGCTACTCGTCGCTCGGCTACCTCCGGAGCTTCCCGGTCGACAAGATCAAGATCGACAAGTCCTTCGTGCAAAACCTGGGCGTCACGGAAGAGTCGGCTGCGATTATCGAGTGCGTGGCGCGGCTCGGGCGGGCGCTGGGGCTTACGATCACCGCCGAAGGCGTGGAGACCAAGGAGCAGCACCGTTTCGTGCGCGCCGCGGGCTGCCACCAGTTGCAGGGATTCCTGTTCTCGAAGGCCGTTTCCGCCGAGAAAATTCAGGAAATGCTCAATCCCGCCAAGCGGGACAATCTGATCCGGCTTGCTTCCTCGCACTAGCCGAGCGGCTTGCACGGGCGATTGACGATTGCGGCGCGCCGTCTAGTTTAGCCGCATGCAGCAGGAATCCATCAAGAAGCCGTTCGATCCGCGCGATCCGGATTGGGACGCGAAGGTGAGGGCGAGCTTCAACCGCCAGACCTTCATGCAAACGATCGGCGGCAAGCTCGTTTCGCTTTCGCCCGGCCGCTGCGAGGTAGAACTTCCGTTCCGCGCCGATCTCTGCCAGCAGAACGGCTATCTGCATGGGGGCTTGATCACCACGATCGCCGCGAACGCGACAGGCTATGCCGCCTTTTCGCTGATGCCGCCGAACTCGTCGGTGTTAGGGACCGAATACAAGATCAACCTCTTAAATCCGGCGGCGGGCGAGCGTTTCGTCGCGGTGGGGCAGGTGCTGAAGCCCGGCAAGTTGCTTACCGTGGTCGAGTGCGACGTGGAGGCGATTCAGGGCGGAAAGAAAAAACTGATCGCGAAGATGCTCGCGACCATGATGTGCCTCGAAGGCGTGCCTGACGAGATCCGGAACAAGCCATGAAGAACAGCTGGCAGGGGCTGAATTTCGATCTCGGCGAAACCGCCGCGATGCTGCGCGACACGGTGCGAGATTTTTCCGACGCGGAGATCGCGCCGCGCGCGGAGGAGATCGATCGCTCCAACAAATTCCCGCGCGATCTCTGGCCGAAGCTGGGATCGCTAGGACTTCTCGGCATCACGGTCGAAGAGGAATACGGTGGAGCGGGGCTCGGCTATCTCGAGCATTGCGTCGCCATGGAGGAGGTGAGCCGCGGCTCGGCGGCGGTGGGGCTTTCCTACGGCGCGCATTCGAACCTCGCCGTCAATCAGATCCGCAGGAACGGATCGGAAGCGCAGAAGCGGAAATATTTGCCAAAGCTGATTTCCGGCGAGCATGTCGGCGCGCTCGCGATGTCCGAACCGGGCGCGGGCTCCGACGTGGTGGGGATGAAAACGCGCGCCGACAAGAAGGGCGACCGCTATGTGCTGAACGGCTCGAAGATGTGGATCACCAACGGGCCGGAGGCGGAGACGCTCGTCGTCTACGCGAAAACCGATCCAAAAGCGGGGCCGCGCGGGATCACCGCTTTCATCATCGAAAAAGGCATGAAAGGATTCACGACTGCGCAGAAGCTCGACAAGCTCGGCATGCGCGGCTCCGACACCTGCGAGCTCGTGTTTCAGGATTGCGAGGTGCCGGAGGAAAACGTCATCGGAAAGCCGAATGAGGGCGTGAAAGTGCTGATGTCCGGCCTAGATTACGAGCGGGCGGTGCTCGCGGCGGGCCCGCTCGGAATCATGCAGGCCTGCCTTGACGTGGTGCTGCCCTATGTGCACGAGCGCAAGCAATTCGGCGAACCGATCGGCTCGTTCCAGCTCGTGCAGGCGAAAGTCGCCGACATGTATGTGCAGATGAACGCGGCCAAGGCCTACGTTTACACCGTGGCGCGCGCCTGCGACCGCGGCGAAACGACGAGAGAGGACGCGGCCGGCGCGATTTTGTTCGCGGCGGAGAACGCCACAAAAATTGCGCTCGACGCCGTGCAGTTGCTCGGCGGCAACGGCTACATCAACGAATTCCCAACCGGGCGTTTGCTGCGCGACGCGAAGCTTTACGAAATCGGCGCGGGCACGAGCGAAATCCGGCGGCTTTTGATCGGACGCGAGATTTTCGAGAAGACGAAGTAGGAGGCTGCGTGATGCGCCAGATCGGAGTCATCTCGCTCGCCGCGGCCGTCCTCTTCAGCATCAGTGCCGCCTACGCCCAAAACCGCAAGCCCGCTGCCGACGAAACCAAGCTCATCCGCGATTGCGCTGCGAAGCATGTCGACGACGGTGAAGGTGAGGCGCAATGCGCGTTCAAGCTGGTCGCCGATCCCTGCATCGAGAAAGACGGCTCCAATCTCGGCACCGCCGATTGTTATCGCATCGAGCGGGTAATCTGGGACGAAATCCTGAACGAGAATTACAAGGATCTGATGGCGGCCATCGAAGACAAGAAAGATCAGGACAAGCTCAAGGAAATGCAGCGCGCCTGGATCGCGTATCGCGACACTACCTGCGATTTCTACTGGTATAAGATCCACGGCTCGATGTCGGTGCCGATGACGGCGGCCTGTCAGTTGCGCGAAACCGCGCGGCGAGCGTTTCTGCTCAGGTTTCTTCAAGGATTGTAATGTCCGAGTCGACGACTGCGCTTGTTCTGTTTTCCGGCGGGCAGGATTCCACCGTTTGCCTCGCCTGGGCGCTCGATCGTTTTCAGCGCGTTGAAACGATCGGCTTCGATTACAGCCAGCGCCATAGCGTCGAGCTCGAGGTTCGGCCGAGAATCCGCGAGAAGATCGTCGCCATCAAGCCGGAATGGAAATCCCGGCTCGGCCAGGATCATATGGTGCGGCTGGATGCGCTCGCGGCAATCTCGGAAACGGCGCTCACCCGCGATGCCGCTATCGAAATCGCGGATAACGGCTTGCCGACCACCTTCGTGCCGGGACGAAACCTGATTTTTCTCTCTTTCGCGGGCGCGGTCGCCTACCGGCGGGGCGCCTCGCATCTTGTCGCCGGCATGTGCGAGACGGATTATTCGGGTTATCCCGATTGCCGAAATGAGACAGTCCAGACAATGGCCCGCGCTCTCAGGCTCGGCATGGATAAGGAAGTGTTGATCGAAACGCCTCTCATGCGAATTGATAAGGCCGAAACTTTCGCACTTGCGTACAAAATAGGTAGTGATGCGTTCATCCGCCTTGTGGTGGAGGAAACCCATAGCTGTTACCTGGGGGATCGTTCCCATCGGCATGACTGGGGTTATGGCTGCGGCGAATGCCCGGCTTGTCAATTGCGTGCACGGGGCTGGGAAAAGTGGATCGCTACGAGGCAGAAATAGAAAATGACGGCAGGCGGCTCCTTGAGGGGCTCCTGTTTCTCACCCTCTATTGCGCCCTAATTCCGCTGGGAGATTATCTTTCAACGCACGCGGGCTTTGCCTGCGAGCCGGAGGGTCCCTGCACCTTTCCGGTTGGGTTCGGGTTGCAAGCCACGACCGGCGCGCTGCCGATCGGGGCTGCTTTTGTGCTGCGCGATTTCGTGCAGTGCCGCTTCGGCCTTGCGGCTTCGGCGTCCACGGTCGTCATGGGTGCGGCGCTTGCGGGATTTCTCGCGCCGCCGATGCTCGTGGTGGCATCCGCGCTCGCGATGCTCACCGCGGGTTTCGTCGATCTTCTCGTTTACACCGCGCTCGCGCGAAGGGATTTCGTGGCTGCGGTCATCGCGTCGAGTCTCCTCAGTTCGCTGATCGATTCGGCGGTCTTCTTGTGGGTCGCGTTTTCGTCGCTGGAACTGCTTGCCGGGCAAACGCTCGGCAAGGCATGGGTGGTGTTGCTCGCCTATCCCTTCACACGCTGGCTGTGAAACGCGACGAACGGATCGGGCTTGCGCCCGCTTAGATTATTCGGCGACCAGAACGCCTTTCGCCGTCGACTCGTGATATTCGCCGAAGAATTTGTAACGGCCGGGCTTCAGCGGGCTGATACGGATCGTCGCTTCCGATTTTCCCGCGATGACTTTCTCGGCCTTGAATTCCTTCGACTCGAACTCTTCCGAGGTCGCATCCTCGTTCTTGACCTTCAAGTTGATCCGCTTGTTCGCCGGAACCTTCAGTTCGGAAGGCTCGAAGCGATGGTTGCGGATGATGATGGTGGCTTCGTGCGTTTCCTGCGCCCGGGCGGCGTCGGCAGCGCTGAGAAGCGAAACGGCAAAAATCGAGGCGAAGGCATATCGTCCAATCATTTGTTTTCTTCCTTTGCTTCCTTGCTGGGATAATGAAACGACCAGGAGACAGTGAAAGGCTGCCACCAGCCGGGCACGCCGCTTTCCTTATCGACGTGTCGGACAAACCCCGTTTTTGAGGGCGGGGAAATGCGGTATGTGAGCTTGTAGTCGCCTTCGCCGGCGAGCGAGACGTTATTGGCGTAGTGGGGGCCATCGGCGGCAGTCATCGCCGCGAGCGTGCCGGTTTTCCTGAATTTCGAGCCGGTCTTCTCGATCGTGTATTCGATGGTCAGATACGGAATCCACTCGTCTTCCTTGAACCCGTGTTTCTCGTCCTTCGTGGCGTGCACGTCGAGTTCAAGATGCACGGCGTCCTTGCCGTGGCTCATGCCTTTCGGCATCGGCTCCATCTCGATCCCGAGAAGATAATGCGGCACGAGCTGCATCTCGTTTTTGACAACCGGTTCGCCGACGTAAAATTCCTTGGCAAAAGCAACGGAGGGCAATGCAAGCAGGCTAATAGCGAATGGAAAAAACAGATTCTTCCGGGTAAGCATGCTGCCTCCATCATCTCTGCTGCAAAAATTCGGGATGTGAGAAAACAGAGCCGAAAGAGCCAAGTCAACGATTGGCGCAAAGATCAGAATTGCTCTAATTAAAAGGTAATTTCTCGTTTCAACTTCACGGGCAATCCATGAGCCTGACTTCCGACCTGCAAAAAGCGCTAGCTTCGATCTCAACCGCGACGATCACCACCGTTCTTCTCAAGAAAGGTCTTCGCCGCACCTGGATGGCGGGCACGAAGCCGCTTTCCGGGGAACAGAGCCGCGTCGTCGGCGAGGCCTTCACGCTGCGCTTTGTGCCTGCGCGGGAAGACTTGGCTACGCCCGCGAGCTGGGCCTCTCCGAAATCCACACGCGGCGCGATCGAAGCCATGCCGGAAGGCTGTATCGCGGTCGCCGACGCCATGGGCATCACATCCGCCGGCATCTTCGGCGACATCCTTGCGATGCGCATGTTCAAGCGAAACGTACAGGCGCTCGTTACCGATGGTGTCATGCGTGATGCCGAAGGCGTGCGCGCGACAAAGCTTCCGGTTTGGTGTAACGGCGCCGCGGCGCCGCCTTCGGTCGCGGGGCTCACGTTCGTCGGCTGGCAGGAGCCGATCGGCTGCGGCGGTGTCGCGGTCTTTCCGGGCGACGTGATCGTCGCGGACGGCGACGGCGCAGTCTGCATTCCGCAAGTATTCGTGGCGGACGTGGCAAAGGAAGCGGTCGAGCAGGAGCTGTTCGAAACCTGGGCGCTCGATCAAGTATCGAAAGGTGCCGCACTTCCCGGCCTCTATCCGCCGAACGATGAGACCAAAGCGAAATACGAAGCCTTTCGAAAGACTCGCTGAAGCGAATGCAATTCGTTGAGAAGAACGGCGCGCGCGTCCCGCAACTCGGCCTCGGAACATGGGAATTGCGCGGCGACGTTTGCGCGAAAATGGTGGCGGAGGCGCTCAAGCTCGGCTACCGGCACATCGACACCGCCGAGATGTACGGCAATGAAGAAGCGGTGGGCGAGGGCATTCGCGCATCGCGCGTCGCGCGCGATCAGATTTTTGTCACCACGAAAGTCTGGTTCACGCATCTTGAACGCGGACCGCTCTTGCAGGCGGCGAAAGAAAGCCTGGCGAGGCTGAAACTCGACTACGTCGATCTCTACCTCATCCACTGGCCGAACAAGTTAGTGCCGCTCGCGGAAACGATCGGCGCGTTGAACGAAGTCAAGGAGCGTGGCCTCGCGAAAAATATCGGCGTGGCGAATTTTACCGTCACACTCGTCCGAGAGGCGGCGAAGCTTTCAAAAGCCAAGATCGTCAACAATCAGATCGAGATGCATCCCTATCTCGATCAGTCGAAGGTGATCGCCGAATGCAATAAGCAAGGCATGTCGGTGACGGCTTACAGCCCGATCGTGAAAGGTGCAGCTGTGCAGGATAAAACGCTGCAGAAGATCGGTGCCGCGCATAAGAGAACCGCTGCACAGGTTTCCTTACGCTTTCTGGTGCAGCAGGGGATTATCGTTATCCCGCGCACCAGCAAGCCGGAGCGGCTTTCGGAGAACGCGGCGATTTTCGATTTCGAACTGTCGAATGAGGAAATAAAGGCGATCCATGCGCTCGCCGTCCCGGACGGCCGCCGCATCAATCCATCTTGGGCGCCGGATTGGGATTGAAAAGCAGCTTCTTCCTTCTGTCATGGCCGGCACAAGGCCGGGCATGACAACCCTACAGGTTGTCAGCTTCTATGCTGGCAGGAATAGAGGCGGATGAGCTCGCGCGGCTCGGTGGGGAAATAGCGCCATCCCTTCGCGTTGTGCGTCGCGGTTTTGCAGGATAGCCAGAAATAATTGTCGGCGGGATCGACAACGAGCCGGTTCGGCTTGAAATCCGGCGCAACCAGCGCGGAGAGATAGGGCGTCGTCGAGAACCACGATAGCGGTTTGAGTTTCGCCGGAATGCGCTCGGACGAGACAAAGCGTGGATCGCCGAGTTGCGGGTCGGACGCGGTGCCGGCCGCGAGCTGCCGGACGGCCGAAGTGTAGTGAGTCCAGGCGGACACGAATTTCGCAGTCTCCACCGTATGCACGAGCAGCACGAGAAAGAACGCGCCGGCGACGAGGCGATGGATCATGTCGCTCGAGCGCGCCGCCACTAGATAGCGCTGGAAAGGCAGCTTGTAGGCGAGGCGGCCTTCGCGCAGAAGTGCGTAGAAGGCGGCAAGCAGTGCAAAGCCGGGCGCCGCCGAGAGTACGATCGTGCGCAGGCAGTAGCGCTGATCGGCATGCAGCGAATGATCGATCGTCAGCCAATAAAGCGACAATAGCGTTGCGACCAGAAGCGCCGCCCAAACATGCGCTTTCGTTTTCGTGAGCTGATAGGCGGCCGCGAACGCAATCGCGTAGAGCGCCAGCGTGGTGTAGAGCAGCCGCATCAGACTGCCGGTCAGAATGTCGAGGCTGAAGACGTCGAATGCGGCGCGCTCCAGGACCGGCGCGATATAGCTGTCGGGCTTGATGTCCGCCTTCACCCAGAACCAGATCGCGAGCGCAAGCGCGAAGACCCCGGACCCGCGCAGGAAGGCGGGATTGTCCACGCCGCGCAGAAGCAATGTGAGCAGAATGACCGCGGCGTAAATCAGCGCGCCCTCGTGCGAGAGCATCATCGCGAGCATCAGAGGGAAGAGTAGAATGATGCTGAGGATGTTTTTGCGCGCATAATGGCTGAGTGCGAGCGTCGGCCAAAAGAGCGCATGCGCGACCCACATTTCGGTCGGGAAGCCGAACACGAGCGGGCAGAGGCACGCGGTCGAGAGACAGGCGTAGGTGAAGATGATCCGCCCCTGCGAGCGATCCGCCTTATAGGTCGCGAGCAGGCCAAAAAGCTGCGCCGAGAAAAACAGAAAGCCGTAGAGCTCGATCCCGCCGCGCGCGTCGCCGCTCAGGCGGACATACCACTCGGCCGGCGCCATCGCGAGGAGATAGACGGAAGCGCGGCCGGAGATGTTGTGCCAGTGGAAAGCCCAGACGTCGCGTACAGCGACCGCGTAAGAGAAGATCGAGCCGTCGGCATACATCTGCAGGCTGTAATGAAGGCCGACCAAAATAAAGAGGGATGCGCAGATGAGCCCGGCCGTGATCGCAAAGGCCCGTAGTCCTTCAGCGGCTGATCTTCCTGCGGCTTGCGCAGGGGTACCCCGCGCCGGGCTGAACCCAGTGATCGACATCGGAAAAAGCCTCCCTCCGAGGCGTGTTCTGAAGTCTTTTTGTATTCCTTAAAGGTAACGAGCGGCCGGAAAGAGTCCAGTGTTCAACGAAATGCGGGGATTGCGGTTCCCCCAATGTGCTTAAAACCGCGCCAGATGGGCCTAATTGGCAGGGTCAGCCGGGCCCGGTCTCGATCACCCAGCGCGAGACGGGGCCGAATTGCCGGAGCACGGTCACGATCAAAACGGCGAGCGTCGTCAGGATCAGCACCCAGCCATTGACGAACCAGCCGAGATAGCCGAGCGCAAAGAAGAAGGCGCGCTGGCCGCGATTGAAGTGCTGACCCGCGAGCGTGATCATGCGCGCGAGCCGTTCCATCGCGGCCTTGGTGCCGCGCTTTTGCTTTTCGTGTGCGGCCGGGGTCGCGCCGAGCAGGATCGCGGCGTAGTTGAACAGCCGGTACGACCAGGCGAATTTGAAAAATGCGTAGATAAAGATGACGAGGAGGCCGCCGATTTTCACCTCGAGCAGACCGGGCTCCGGCTGACTGCCGAAGGGGAGGGCCGCATAGATGTGCGAGACGTCCGGTGTCGAGCGCAGGAGCGCGAGCGAACCGCCGACCGCCAGCAGCGAAGTCGACGCGAAAAACGCCGTGCCGTTTTGCAGCGACGCCATGATCTGTCCGTCCATGATCCGGTTTTCGCGCGCGAGCATCTCGCGCATCCATTGCTCGCGGTAACGATGCATGCGGGCGTTCAGGCCGCGGCGGCCGGTGGCCGAGAGTTCGGTCATGGCGCTGTAGCCCGCCCAGGCAAGGACGAACCAGGAGATCGCAATCCAGTCGAGTGTGGAGAAGCCGGGCATGCGCCGATCCGTCAGAATCGGTGCGATGTTGCCATTGGCGTTCAGGGAAGCCTAGCGCGCCCAGCGCTATTTCCACTTCCAATGCGGCAACGGATGATCGACCGCGACGGCGTTATCGTACATCGCCTGATCGTAGGACGTGAGCTTCTTGCCCTCTTGATCGAGATAGGTATTGCCGCCGTCGACGATCAAGGTACGGCTGCCGACCTGGCAGTAGAACGGCGTCACTTCGCCATAGCTCAGATGTCCCCATTGCCGGCCCAGCATGTGACCGGAGCAGCGCATATCGTTTACGCCGATATTCTCCTTTTCGAGCGTGTTAAGGAGTTCGTGCCGCAGATCGGGCAGAGCGTCGGCGATGGCCAGCACCGTGCAGTTGGCGCAAGAGGGCACGCCGCGAACGGTAACGCCTTCGATCGGCCGGGTGAGAAAGTAGAAGCTTCCGGCGGCGAAAATCGCGCAGCCCAAAAGGACAACGAGCCATTTCGACCCCCAGGCACGGAGAGAAAGCGCGGAAGAGGAATGCGGCAAGGGGATTTCTCCCTATGCCGCCTCGCTGAAGAGATAGGCGCTTACGATCATGCGCTGGAATTCGCGGCGATAATCTTCCGGCCGTACCGGCAACCGCGCGACATTGGACGGCTCCTGCAAAAATGAATCGAGCGTCTCATCATCGACCATCGGCAGCGCAGGGCAGGTGGCAGGGCTTTCCGCTTCCAGTTGCGCGGATTTTACGGTTTCCGATTCTGCCATGATGCACTCCTTTTTACGGATTGGCTTTAAGGTTTCGATTCGCTGGCAAGCTTGTTCGCCCCGTCGCCGCCATCGGCAGCCGGGCCGGTAACTGGTTTTCCGATATAGCCGGACATCAGGATGAGACCCGTTTGCCGGTCGCGAAGCGCGAAGATGAAGGGCCGGTCGAGAACGAGCTTTTCCGGCTCCCCGCGCGGCATGGCCGCGGTCACCGTGACGACGCCGGTCGCCGCCGCGGCTTCGGTTCCTTCTTCATCGACGCGCAGATAAGTTTTCTGCACGATGCGGGAGATTTCCTGCGGCAGGGCGGTGAGACCTTCAAAGGCGGTCGCGGAATCGGCGCCGTTCTTGAGCCCGATTTCCTTCAAGGGCTCCAGCAGCTCTTCTCCGGCCTCGAGCGTGAAGCAGGGAATAGAAAGGTCGACGTCCTTGCGCACGAATCCGCTGCCGTCGAGCCAGCCGCCGGCCTTCGAGAAGCCGGCGAAGGGAAGCGAGCGCGCCGTGTTCGTGACCAGCATCAGCGTAAAGCGGTCGCCGCGATAGGGCATTTCGATGGCCGCGAAATCGCCTTCGCGCTTGAAATTGTACGAGCCGAAGCGGTGCATCATTAGCGCCTCGACATCACCCGAAACGGTATGGAACGGTTGCGGTCTTGTTTGCTCGGCCACAAAAGCCTGTGGCCAGAGACTCTTGAAGTAGAGCGCGTTCATCGCGATCAGGCCGGGCGGCAGCGGCTGTTCCTGCAAGATCGACGGGATCAGGTTTTCGGTTTTCTTCGCGACCCATTCGTTGATGCGCTTGATGTTCGCGACATCCGAAAACGGTGCGACGGAAACCTCGGCGCCGGTATCGCGCATTTCGTCCATCGCTCTCGCGTAAGGTTTCGCCGCCGGATCGATCAGAACCGCGTTGGCAAAATTGAATTTTGCATCCTTGGTGTTGGGGCTGAGGGGCGCTTGCGTAATCGTCGCGCGCAGCGCCTTGAGATCGGATGCGGCGTCATGACCGAGCGCCGGTTTGAAACCGAGCATGTCCCAGATCGCGCCGCGCATTTTTGCGTCGGCGCCGATATCGAGGAGGGCCATCACGCCGGCGATGCTCGCGGGAGAAATGACGATGTTCGGTGATTGGCGCGACGGCTGCTTTTCCAGTTCGGCGGCGAGCCGCGCGGAGAGGCGGGTTTGCGCGCCGAGCACGCGCTCGGGCGAAAGCGGCTGCGCCTTGCAAGGCGCACTTATTCCGTGAGCAAGCGCAAGCACCACCGCCGCGATCAGCATCAATCGCATTACATTCCCCGTATCCGCTTCGAGTCTCGATTTCGACCATGGCCCAATCTTGACCATGCGTGGGCAAAGATGCGACGGAGGAGCTTAAGAAACAGCTTGGGAACAAGTAATGCCGCAAAAAATCACGCTCGGCCACAAAGCGATGGTCGATGCCGCCAACCGCGAGATCGAAACGATTCCCACGGAAGAAGCCATCAAGCTGCACGGGCGCGACGACATCGTGTTTGTGGATATCCGCGATCCGCGCGAGCTCGAACGTGACGGCAAGATCCCCGGCGCGTTTCATGCGCCGCGCGGCATGCTGGAATTCTGGATCGATCAGGCGTCGCCCTATCACAAGCCCATTTTCAATCAGGACAAGAAGTATCTGTTCTTCTGCGCAGGCGCGATGCGCTCGGCGCTCGCGGCGAAGACCGCGCAAGATATGGGATTGAAGCCGGTCGCGCATATCGCGGGCGGTTTCGGCGCCTGGAAGAAGGCGGGCGGGCCGGTCGAGGGCGGCGGGAAAAAGTAGCTACGGCACAAGCACCGCAGCGCCTTGCAGGCGGCCTTCGCGCAAGTCGGAAAGCGCTTCGTTCGCCTTCGCAAGCGGATAGGGAACGGTCGTTGTCTTTACTTTCGCTTTCGGCGCGATGGCGAGAAAATTTTCGCCATCCTTTCTCGTGAGGTTCGCGACGGAAACAATTTCCCGCTCTTCCCACAGCAAGCTGTAGGGAAAAGCGGGGATGTCGCTCATATAAATGCCGCCGCAGACCACGCGGCCGCCTTTCTTCACCTGCTTCAATGCGGCCGGCACGAGCGCGCCGACAGGCGCGAAGATGATTGCGGCATCCAGCTTTTCCGGCGGCGTATCGCTTGAGCCGCCAGCCCACACCGCGCCGAGCGCGCGGGCGAAGCACTGCGCGTCGTCGTCGCCGTCGCGGGTGAAGGCGTAAACCCTACGGCCCTGCCAGGCACATATCTGCGCGATAATGTGGGCGGCGGCACCGAAGCCGTAAAGGCCGATCGCCTGCGCCTCTCCTGCACGGGCGAGCGAACGCCAGCCGATCAGCCCCGCGCACATCAAGGGCGCTGCGGCGACCGGATCATCGTGGCCGGAGAGGTCGAAGCAATAAGCCGCGTCGGCGACCACATGGGTGGCGAAGCCGCCATCCCGCGTATAGCCGGTGAACTCGGGGAAATCGCAAAGGTTCTCGCGATGCGAGAGGCAGTAGGGGCAGCGGCCGCAGGTGTGCCCGAGCCACGGCACGCCGGCGCGCTGACCGAGCTTGAAGCCGTGCACGGACTTTCCCATCGCTTCGATCCGGCCGACGATTTCATGGCCGGGAACGAGCGGCAGCTTCGGATGCGTGAGCTCGCCGTCGACGACGTGCAGATCCGTGCGGCAGACGGCGCAGGCTTCGACGCGCAGCCGGATTTCGTTTTCGCCCGGCTCGGGTGCCGGCCGCTCTTCGAGGACGAGCGGCGTCTTCGGCTTGCGCAATACCATGGCTTGCATGGGTGCATGTTTCAGCGTGCAGGTGCGTTCGTCAAACTTTACTTGTCGCCCACGGCCGCCGCGGAGGCGGTGGTGTAACTTCCACCGGATGACGGATTGCGCGCACCTATCAACACGTCATGGCCGGGCTTGTCACCCAAGTCGGGTTTACCCGACTTGGGCTTTTTAAATCTAGCGAACTCGGGCAAGCCCGAGTTCGCGTGCCATCCACGTCTTAACGGTGGTGCTGCGAAGAAAGGCGTGGATGCCCGCAACAAGCGCGGGTATGACGAGTGAAAAACTGCCGCTTGACAGCTTTTCTCGTATGGACTATATTCCTATTACCCTTTCCCGTCGAGGGGCGCGCTCATGAGGCGTCATTTGTGCGGGGAAAGGCCCGGCGCTCGCTGTCGCGCTCGCAAACGCGGCACCGGGACGCTCAAGGCAGCCGTCCGCGGGGTAAAATAGGCCCCGCCGCCTTCAGTGGCTGGACGCGGCCCGGTTTGGGCGGGGGAGATCCCCGTCCGCGGTCGCGGCATAGGCTCTTCGCAGCCTCCCGACGCCGCCTTGTAACCGGCGCCCGGAAGCACGGCCCTTAGGAGCGAAAAGCCGCCGAGCTGGAGCGCTGCGAAGCGCGCCTCTCGAAAGAGAGGCAAAGACGGAATGCCGATGCGCCGAGCGGCGCTCCGGCCCCCTCGAATTATTCGAGGGCTGAAGAATATCCGGACGCGCGAACAGCGCGAGCGCGGAAACGATGGCGCTCGGATAAAGGCACGCGGAGAAGAGATAGCAGCTCAGCTCAGATGCGACGCAATGATCGCTTCTCCCATCCGGCCGAGCCGGGCGGCGGGACCTTCCTGTCCCATGCTTTGCGCGCAGACGCGTGCACCCTCGATCAGCAGGAACAATTCGTCCGCGAGCATTTCAGGCTTCGACGCGCCCGCCTGTTTGCAGAGCTTGACGAGGCGGTCGCGCTCGCCTTGCTTGTGCTTCTCGATGACGCAACGGCCAGGATGATGTTTTTCCGGTAATTCGACGGCGGCGTTCGCGAGCGCGCAGCCGCGTTCCTTCGGATTGTTGATGTGCTCACCGATGGATTTCAGCCAGGTGACAAGCTGCTTTCTGGCGTCGTTCGGATACTGACGCGCAAGCTCGTCCCAGGTTTCTTCGGAGCAGGCGGCGAGCCGTCTGAGATATTCGGCGATCAGTTCATCCTTCGATTCGAAGTGCCGGTAGAGGGTCATCTTGTTGGTGCCGGCGGCTTCCGCGATCGCCTCAACGCCGACCGCACGGATTCCTTGCCGGTAAAAGAGATCGCTCGCCGCGGCGAGAATGCGCTCGCGCGGGGGCAGGGCCTCCTCGGCCGCTTTCGATTTCGTGATCGCCTTTCCCATCGCACCTCTTGACAGGGGTGTTACCGGTCAGTAACTCATGTAGGAATGTTACCGATCGGTACCAGAGGGTGCGGAAGAAGTCACGCGCTTTCTGGAAGGCCGGTCAGCCACTCGATTGAGGGAGTTCAGCCATGAACATCAGTGTAGCCAAGGTACGGGCCGCCGGAGAGGCCTACGAGAACCTGTTTTCGCCCTACCGGCTGGGCGATCTTGAATTGAAAAACCGCATGGTGCTCGCGCCCATGACCCGCAGCCGGGCGCTCGAGGGCAACGTGCCGAATCCACTCGCGGAAACCTATTATGCCCAGCGCGCGAGCGCGGGGCTGATCATCACCGAAGCGACGCAGGTGAGCCCGCAAGGCGTCGGCTATATCCGCACGCCCGGCATTCACTCCGACGCGCAAATTGCCGGCTGGAAGAAGATCACCGACGCCGTGCATAAGGCAGGCGGCAAGATATTCCTGCAGCTCTGGCATGTCGGCCGTATTTCCCATCCGGATTTTCATGGCGGCGAGCTGCCTGTAGCGCCGTCCGCCATTAATCCTGCGATCGAGGTTTACACCGCGAAGGGACCGGCGAAGACCGTGACGCCGCGCGCGCTGGAAACATCCGAAATTCCCGGAGTTGTGGAGCAGTTCCGTAAGGGCGCGGAGAACGCCAAGGCTGCCGGTTTCGACGGCGTCGAAATTCACGGCGCGAACGGCTATCTGCTCGATCAGTTCACCCGCGACGGTACCAACAAGCGCACCGACGCCTATGGCGGCAGCGTGGAGAACCGTGCGCGGTTTCCGCTCGAAGTCACGGACGCCGTGGTCGGCGTATGGGGCAAGGAGCGGGTGGGATACCGCATGTCCCCGAACAGCCTCTTTAACTCGATGTCGGATTCGGACCCGGTGACGACCTTCTCGTATCTAGCCGAGCAACTCGGCAAGCGCGGGATCGGCTATCTGCACGCGGTCGATCCGCTTTCCGACGGCGCGAACCGGATTTCACCGCTTCTGCGCGGGATTTTCAAAGGGACGTACATCGTCAACGGCGGCTTCGACGCCGACAGCGCCGAGGATGCACTCGAGCGCAAGGCGGCCGATCTCGTCGCCTTCGGTGTGCCGTTTCTCGCGAACCCGGATCTTCCTGTTCGCTATTGCAAAAAAGCGCGACTGAATGTCCCGGATCAGAACACTTTCTATCAGGGAGAAGAGAAGGGCTACACGGACTATCCCGCGCTCGTGTGATCTCCATCACACTCTGCAACAGTTTTGTGAACGCAAGCGCGTAATAGCCCTGAAAAGGTCGCGAAACCTGTCGAGTTTTTCCGCACGGGAACAAACAAAAGTCATGCTCGCCTGCGATAAAAATAAACAGGCGGGCATGAAAACCAGATTTTGATCGAAAGATATCGTCATGAAGAACACGAAAGCAAAATGGAATTGCGAACTGAGCCTGCAACAGCTCCTGTCCGATCCGCTGGTGAACACGCTGATGGCGGCGGACGGGGTTGACGCGGACGAATTGCACGAGACGTTGAACGAAACCGCGCGCAATTTGCCGCGGTCGAAAGCGGCAGCGCGAGGCAAAGGTTTTTTCGCCTTCGCTGAATGCCGTTGCTGATTCGACGCAAGCGTATTGTTCCGGTGACGCAGAAAAAAATTTCGTGAATTGACGCTCGTAAAACCCTCCTGACAGATTGCCGCAGGTCAATCGGGGGAGGTTTTATGGATTTCTTGCGTCCTTACAGTTCGCAGATTCTGAGCATTCTGCGGATTTTCACCGGCCTGCTGCTGCTTCAGTACGGCCTCGCCAAAATCTTCGGAATTTTCGGCATCCCGTATTTTGCGGACGTCAAGACTTTCTCGCTGATCTGGTTCGCGGGCTTGATCGAATTGATCGGCGGTACGCTGCTCACGGCCGGCCTTTTTACCCGTTTCGTCGCCTTTATCCTCTCGGGCGAGATGGCGTTCGCGTATTTCATCGGCCATTTCCCACGAGGATTTTTCCCGATTCAGAATGAGGGCGGTTTTGCCGTCTTGCTTTGCTTCGCCTGCCTGTACCTCGCCGCAGCAGGCGGCGGGGCGTGGGGTCTCGACCGCTCGATGCGGAAGGCGGACTGACGAAAGATCGCTTGCAGATTGCGGTCTCCCTCGGCCATTGTCGCCGGGGAGGCTGCGATGGCTTTAACGCTCGTCATCGGCAACAAGAATTACTCATCCTGGTCGATGCGGCCGTGGCTTGCGCTCGCGCATCACAAGGTGCCGTTCGACGAGATCGTTATCAATCTCTATGGCGACGACACCAAGCGCCGGATTCTTGAATATTCGCCCGCCGGCAAGGTGCCGATCCTGAAGGATGGCCAACTGACGGTGTGGGAATCGCTCGCGATCCTGGAGTATCTCGCCGACAAATTTCCCCAGTTGAAACTCTGGCCGGCCGATCCGCAGGCGAGGGCGCATGCGCGGGCGGTCTCCACCGAGATGCATTCGGGCTTTCAGGCGCTCCGTCAGGCGACGCCGATGAATTTGAAGCGCGTGCCGCGCGCAATCGAACTCAGCGACGCCGTGAAGGCGGATGTCGCGCGCATCGAGGCGATCTGGAACGATTGCCGTATGCGCTACGGCAAGGAGGGGCATTTCCTGTTCGGCGACTTCTCCATCGCCGATTGCATGTATGCGCCGGTCGCGACGCGCTTCCGTACCTACGACATTCCGGTCGGTCTCGTCGCGAGCGCCTATGTGGACACGATCCATACGCTGCCCGCCTTCGAGCGCTGGCGCGACGCGGGGCTAAAAGAAGTTTGGACCTCGCATTACGATCACATCTGAATCGGCCGGGAGTCGCGGTCTTTTGCGAATTCTATTGACTCTTTTCCGGCAGGCCGACTCGGCAGCCGCTTCCGATTCGATTCCCTGACTCGACTCTTTCCGCGACTCACTCCAGCTTCCGCACCGCAAAACCGTCGGCTCGGCTTCCGAGGAGATTTTCGCCGACGAGCTGGGAATCCGTCCTTCGCCGCAATGAAGGACGTCTTGCGCCCCCGATCCGCAATCGGGAAGCCTGATGATAAGGCGGTGAGGGGTAGAGATGGCCCTCTCTACTCCTCACTTGGCGCCCTAATTCGCAAAACGGTTGCGTTTGAAGGCCCGGCGCGGCACTTTTGCTTTTGCGCATGATCTTTTCCGAAAATCGCTTCACACTTCTCGGAATCATGCGCGGGAAAGAAACACCGTGGCTATTCTCGAAAGCTCCGCCGATACGCAATCGAAGGAATTCAGGGCGAATGCCGCGCAAATGCGCGCACTTGTAGAAGAATTGAACAAACGCCGCGCGGAAGCGGCCCAAGGCGGCCATGAAAAAGCGCGGGAAAAGCATGTAGCGCGCGGGAAGCTCTTGCCGCGTGAGCGTGTGGCGCGGCTGATCGATCCCGGCTCGCCGTTTCTGGAGCTCTCGCCGCTCGCGGCGAACGGCCTATATGGCGAACCGATCCACGGCGCGGGCATCATCACCGGCATCGGCCGGATCGAAGGACGCGAATGTTTGATCGTCGCGAACGACTCCACGATCAAGGGCGGCACCTACTATCCGATGACCGTGAAGAAACATCTCCGCGCGCAGGAAATCGCGGCGGAGAACCGGCTGCCTTGCGTCTATCTCGTCGATAGCGGCGGAGCAAACCTTCCGCATCAGACGGAAGTGTTTCCCGACCGCGAGCATTTCGGCCGCATCTTCTACAACCAGGCGAAGATGTCGGCGGCGGGGATCGCGCAAATCTCGGTCGTGATGGGAAGCTGCACCGCGGGCGGCGCCTACGTTCCGGCGATGTCCGACGAGACGGTGATCGTAAAGGGGCAGGGCACCATATTCCTCGGCGGGCCGCCTCTGGTGAAGGCCGCGACCGGCGAAGTGGTGAGCGCTGAGGAGCTGGGCGGCGCCGATGTGCATGCGAAGAAATCCGGTGTCGTCGACCATTACGCCAATGACGACAGCCACGCGCTCACGATCGCGCGGCGGATCGTGGCGAATTTGAACCAGCCGAAGCGGGTCGATCTCGAATATGAAGATCCGATCGAGCCGAAATATGCGGCGGAAGAACTCGACGGCATCGTGCCGACCGACCTGAAAAAGCAATATGATGCGCGCGAGATCATCGCGCGGCTCGCCGACGGCTCGGAGTTCGACGAATTCAAGAAGCTGTTCGGGCCGACGCTGGTGACCGGTTTCGCGCGGCTTTACGGCATTCCTGTCGGCATTCTTGCAAATAACGGCATTCTCTATTCCGAGAGCGCGCAAAAGGCGGCGCATTTCATCGAGCTCGCATGCCAGCGCAAGACGCCGCTTCTGTTCCTGCAGAATATCTCCGGCTTCATGGTCGGGCAGGAATACGAGGCTGGCGGGATCGCCAAGGACGGCGCCAAGATGGTGACGGCGGTTGCCTGCGCGAATGTGCCGAAGCTCACGGTGATCGTCGGCGGCTCGTTCGGCGCGGGCAATTACGGCATGTGCGGCCGCGCCTATGGGCCGCGCTTCTTGTTCACCTGGCCGAATGCGCGCATTTCCGTGATGGGCGGGGAGCAGGCGGCCTCGGTGCTTGCGACGGTGCGACGGGACAACCTGGAAGCAGAAGGAAAAGTGTGGCCGAAGGAAGAGGAGGAGAAATTCAAGCAGCCGCTGCGCGAACAATTTGAGCGCGAGGGCAACCCTTATTACGCCACTGCGCGGCTATGGGATGACGGCATTATTGCACCATCCGAGACGCGGCGGGTTTTGGGCCTTGCCTTGTCTGCGTCATTAAATGCGCCCATTCGCGGGACGAAGTTTGGGATATTCAGAATGTGAGTCGCGAGTACGAATGAACGACTGGCTCGATAAATTCCACGACGATCCGCGGGAGCAACGGCCGCACCAGCCGAAGCGGCCGCGCGATCCGCGCAATCCGCGTCTCCCGCGCTGGCTCGACAAGTTCCGCGACGATCAGACGCCGCGCGAGACGCGCCCCCAGCCACGCGAGCAACGACCTCGTGACCCGCGCGATCCACGCATTCCAAGAATGCCGCCGGGTACAACCGATGCACGCCCGCAGGAAATCCTTATCTTCGGCGGCCTGATGGTGGCGTCGCTCCTGCTCGGGCTCATGGCTACCGCCATTGCCTATCCGCGGCTCTCCCAAGCCATGTCAGGGCTGGAAATTTTGCTGCCCGAGATCGTGGTGATCCTGCTGATCGGCGGCTTCGTCTATCTCGTTGCGTGGTTGCGGCAATTCTGGGCGGTGTGGATTCTCATGGCGTTTTGCGTCGTGCGCTTTCTTCTCTATGTGCCGACCTTCCTGAACATCGAATCCGTTTTCGTGAAGATGCTCACCGTTTGCTATTTCATGCTGCAGGCGGCGGCGTTCTGGTTCGTATTCACGCCCGCCGCAAAACGGTGGCTCAAGGCGAAGCGGCCATGACGATTTCCAAGAACACGCCGTGGGCGTGGATCGTCTTCCCGGTTCTAGCGATTTTATTCGTCGTTCTTTCTCCACTCCTCAACATCGGTAAACTGCCGCTTATTTCCCCGGCGTCGCTGTCTTCTTCAGCGGTGATGATCGTCATCATGATGGGAACGGTGTTCGCCGCCGTCTATCACGCGGAGCTGATTGCGCTGCGCGTCGGCGAGCCATTCGGCACCTTGGTACTTACGCTCGCCGTCACCGTGATCGAAGTCGCGCTGATTACCTCGCTCATGCTGATGCCCGACACCAGCGCGACGCTCGCGCGGGACACGGTGTTCGCGGTGGTCATGATCGTCTGCAACGGCCTCGTGGGGATCTGCGTGCTGATCGGCGGCGTGCGTTATCGCGAGCAGGAATTCAAGACATCGGGAACCGGCGTTTATCTCACCGTGCTCGCGACCATGACGGTGCTTTGCCTCGTGCTGCCGAATTATACGCTCGCCGCATCCGGCCCGTATTTCTCGCCCGCGCAGCTCGTCTTCGTCAGCGTCGTTACGCTCGCGCTGTACTGCGTGTTCGTTTTCATTCAGACCGTCAAGCACACCGAATATTTCGTGCAGGCGAAATCGACGGCGAACAAGAAGGGCTTCGTGCCCGACAACCGCCTGGTCGGCATCTCGTCGCTTCTCTTGTTCGCTTCGCTTGTCGGCGTTGTGCTGATCGCCAAGAAATTCGCGGCCGTGCTCGAAGCGGGCCTCGCGCTCGTCGGCGCGCCGCCTGCGGTCGCTGGCGTCATCGTCGCGATGATCGTGCTCGCACCGGAAAGTATCTCGGCGGTCCGCGCCGCGCAAAAGGATATCCTTCAGAAGAGCCTCAACCTCGCGCTCGGCTCGTCGCTCGCGACGATCGGGCTCACCATCCCGACGGTCGCGCTGATGAGCGTGGTGATCGGAAAAGGGCTCGTGCTCGGCCTTGGCCCGCGCGATACGTTGCTGCTTTCGCTGACTTTGTTCATCAGCCTGCTGACTTTCGGCACGGGCCGCACCAATACGCTCTATGGCTTCGTGCACATCGTCGTGTTCGCGACGTTTCTGGTTTTCACCTTCATTCCTTGAGGTGTCTTATGCGGATCAAGCCTCTCGTTTCCGGTGCCGCGATCGCGCTTGCCTTCGGCGCGGGTCTTTTGGTTTCGAATTTTGTGAGCGCGCAGGCGCCGACACCCCCGCGCCAGGTATTAAGGGAAGATTTGAACGGTTTCGCCGGGCAAGAAGTCATCATGCAGGAAGTCACGCTCGCGCCCGGCGGTTCGATCCCGTGGCACAAGCACCCGGACGGACACGAGATCAGCTATGTGCTGGAGGGCACCGGCAAGCTTGAGATCGAAAAGCAGGGTGTGCGCGAACTGAAGCCCGGTGATGGGTTTCACATTCAGCCCGGTGTCGTGCACCGTGCTTTCAACGATTCAAATGCGCCGGTGAAAGTCGTAATCGTGCGTGTGAACGCCAAAGGCAAACCGATCATGGTGCCGGTGCAGAAATAGCGCCTTACTTGCCGGACAACTTGTCCCATTGCTCGCGCGCGGCGGCGGAGGTGCGGCGTGCAAAGGCGTTCGCGACATCCCAGTTCACCATTGGGCGCTCGCCGGTGACGGCGGCGGGCGGTTCGGCCGAAACCGACGCGTAAAGGGAGTCGTGCACATAGGCACCGCCGATGGTGATGGCCGCGCCGATAATCATTCCAAACAGCACACGCATGAACGAAACTCCTCACACATAAGTTACAAAAAGTTGCCCCCGCAATACGGCAGAACCGGGATGCCGCGGCAAGCCAAAATTTGACAATCTTGCGACGAGTGAGGCAAAGCGAGACAAGGGTATTGGCGGTATCGCGATGGAATGGGGAAAAGCGAAGCTTGTGCTGGTTGCGGCAATTGCCGCTGCGGCGGGGCTCCCGGCTTCACCGGCGCCTGCCCAGTTTCAGACGCGATTCACCAGCCTGAATTGCCAGTTCGCGAGCGGCACCAGCGCGCGTTTCGACCGGGAGTGGGACGTCAAGGCCGCGAGCGACAAACTGAATTTCACGTTTGAAGGCATCGACACGGCGCACGCCAAGGCGAAAATCGTGAGTCCGTTCGGCATGAGCGAAGTGCTTCTATTCAAGGGCAACAATTCGCTGAACTTTCTCGAGATCATGCCCGACGGCAATCAGGCCTTTACCACCGTGTTTTTCAGCCACGCGCGCGAAGGCAGCAATAAGAACAGCGGGCTTGCTGTCTGGTATCCGGCGGCGCATTCGCGTCACATGATGATCGGCAAGAGCCCCGTCGTCTCGCATTATCGCGGCTACTGCCAGCCGAACTAGCTTTTCATTTGCGCGAGAACGCTGCGCTTCCAGATGTCCCATGCGCGGACATGGATGTTCTCAAGCACCTGCATCGCTTTCTCGCCTTCCTCGTCGGCGAGAAAGTTAATCGGGCCGCCGAGCGAAGCGGTTTGCAGTTGCAGCCGCGCGTTCACTTCGGTGTAGACCGCGCGGAACACGGCCATCGGGATCGTCTTCGCGACAATCACATTGCCGTGGCCGCGCATCAGCGCGACGTTGCTCGGCCCAAGCGTTTTCGCGAGCGATTTTCCAAGCGCGTTGTTCGAGACCAGCATGTTGGTCATGCCGGCGCTTTCGCGGATTTCGAACACCGGAACGCCGGGCGCGAGAAACGACGACATATGATAGAGCGGACGAAGCGGGTGCTCAGTTACGCCGAACGGAATGACATTCGGGGAATGTGAGTGCACCACGGCCTGCACATCGGGCCGCGCGCGATAAATCTCGCCGTGGATGAAGCGCTCGTGAAAATGCGTGAAATTCGCGGGCGGCTCGATCGGATTTGAATCGAGATCGTATTCGACAATGTCGCCTGCCGTGACGAGGGCAGGCGCGAGATTGCGCCCCAACAAGTAGCGCTGCGGATTTTTGGGATGCCGCGCGCTTACATGGCCGAAGGCGTCGAGCACGCCTTCGTTCACAAGCACTCGGTTGGCGACGACGAGATCCTCGATCAGCGCGGGATCGACGGGTATTGCCATCCTAAATTACCTCTATGCCGCGCCGCATAATTGTCGGGTCTGCGGTGTTCATTTATCAGTCGAGATAACGAACAAGCAAGATCGGGGGAGCGTCCATGGGCTTTTTGCCGCGTCTTCGCGCGCTGTTCTTGGCCATTTGTGTTTTGGGGTTTCCGTTCGCGGCGAAAGCGCAAAGCTATCCTACACGTTCCATCACCATCATTGTTCCGTTTCCGGCAGGCGGTTCGGCCGACACGCTTGCGCGCCTCTTGGGCGCGCGGCTCTCGGAAAAATTCGGCCAGTCGGTCATCGTCGATAACAAGCCGGGCGTCGGCGGGAATATCGGTACGGATCTCGTCGCGAAAGCGGCGCCCGATGGCTACACGCTACTGCTCACGCCGAGCTCGATTGCGATCGTGCCGCATCTTTACAAAAAGCTCGCTTACGATCCGATCAAGGATTTCGCGCCGGTGACGCTGATCGGAAATATCCCGATGGCGGTCGTCGTCACGCCGAAATTTCCCGCGAAGTCGATCCAGGAACTGATCGCCATGGCGAAAGCGAAGCCCGGATCGATCGATTACGCTTCCGCCGGAAACGGCACGACCAACCATCTCGCGGTCGAGCAGTTCAAGCAGATTACGGGAATCGATCTCGTGCACGTTCCCTATCGCGGAAATCCGCTTGCGGTGCTCGATGTGATCGGCGGACGCGTGCCGGTGTTTTTCGATTTCGTTCTGACGGCGCTCCCGCACATCCGCGACGGCAAGGTGCGCGTGCTTGCGACGACCGGCCTCAAACGCTCGGAAGTCTTGCCGGACGTCCCGACGGTGGATGAGTCTGGCGTGCCCGGCTTCGAGGCGGGAACCTGGTTCGGCATCTATGCGCCGGTCAAGACGCCGAAGGAGATCATCGACAAGGTGAACGCGGAAACGCTGGCGGCGCTTGCCGATCCGGCCATTCAAACGAGGCTGAAAGGCCTCGGGGTCGACATCATCGCGAAAGGGCCTGCGGAGCTCGGCGAGCTCACGAAAGCCGATCTCGTGAAATGGGGCCCGATTGTGAAAAAGGCGGGCGTAAAACTCGACTGAGTCAAGCCCGCCGCCTTTCAACTCCCAATGGCCCCATGACATCGGCCTTCTCCTCATGCTAGAGCCGCGCGGGCTGCCCCTTGATGCAGCGACAACCCGGCTAACTACGCATGAAACCTCTACGATCCGGCCCGGAGGGGGCCGGAGCCACGGCCACACAAGGCAATGGCGATCATTCCAAAACCGGGTTTTGGACGCTCACGCTCGGCTCGATCGGGGTCGTTTTCGGCGACATCGGCACGAGCCCGCTCTACGCTTTCCGCGAGGCGGTGACGGCGGCGGCTGGAGGGCCGGGCGGCGAAATCACGCACACGATCGTGCTCGGCGTACTCTCGCTCATCTTGTGGGCGCTGATCGTCGTCGTGACGATGAAATACGTGCTGATCCTGCTCCGCGCCGACAACAACGGAGAAGGCGGGACGCTTTCGCTCACGGCGCTCGCCTTTCGCGCCATGGGGCATCGTTCGGCCTGGGTGATCGGCTTCGGGATCGTGGGCGCGGCGATGTTTTACGGGGACTCCGTCATTACGCCGGCGATTTCGGTTTTGTCGGCGGTCGAAGGGCTCGCGGTTTCGACTCCCGCGTTGGAGCACTACGTCATTCCGGCGACGGTCTTTATTCTTGTGGCGCTTTTCGCCGTGCAGTCGCACGGCACCGCGCGCGTTTCGACGATGTTCGGCCCGATCATGATGGTCTGGTTCGCGGCCATCGCCGTCGCGGGCGCACTGCATGTCTTCGACAATCCGGGAATCTTCGCGGCGATCAATCCGTATTACGGAATCAATTTTCTCGTTCATCACCATTTTATCGGACTTGTGACGCTCGGCGCCGTGTTTCTTGCCGTGACCGGCGGTGAGGCGCTCTACGCGGACCTCGGGCATTTCGGCCGCAGGCCCATTCAAACCGGCTGGTTCCTGTTCGTGCTGCCCGCGCTCGTGATCAATTATTTCGGGCAGGGGGCGCTCGTGCTTTCAAATCCCGCCGCGATTCAAAATCCGTTCTACCGGCTCGTGCCCGATGAGCTTCAGCTCCCGATGGTGGCGCTCGCGACAGCCGCGACGGTGATCGCGAGCCAGGCGGTGATTACGGGTGCCTATTCGCTGACACGGCAGGCGATCCAGCTCGGGTTTCTGCCGAGGCTCGAGATCCGCCACACCTCGGCGGAATTTTCCGGACAGATTTACATTCCGCGCGTCAACTTCGCGCTCTTGGCGGGCGTTCTTCTGCTCGTCGGATTGTTCCGCACGTCGAGCAATCTCGCTTCCGCCTACGGCGTCGCGGTCACCACCTCGATGGTGGTGGACGGCATTCTCGGCTTTGTCGTGATCTGGAAACTCTGGCATTGGCGCTGGTGGTCGGCGGCGCTTCTCATGGTTCCGTTCATTATGATCGACACGACATTCCTGACGGCAAACCTTCTGAAGCTGGTCGAGGGCGCATGGGTGCCGATCCTGTTCGGCGTCGGACTTGTGATGATCATTCTCACCTGGCGGCGCGGGACGGAAATTTTGCTCGACAAAACCCGCCGCACCGAAATTCCGTTGAACGAGCTTGTGAAAAGTCTGGAAAAGAAATCGCCGCATATCGTCAAGGGCATGGCGATTTTCCTCACCGCCAACCCCGAATACGCGCCGACAGCACTTCTGCACAATCTCAAGCACAATAAAGTGCTGCACGATCAAAACATCATCCTCACCATCAACACTGCCGACACCCCGCGTGTGACGCCGGAAGAGCGCGTGGTGATCGAGGGCGTGTCTCCGCACTTCTTCATCGTCAAACTGAAATTCGGCTACATGGAGAGCCCGAACGTGCCGAAAGCGCTCGCACAGGCGAAGAAGCTGGGCTGGTCATTCGACATTATGTCGACGTCGTTTTTCCTTTCGCGCCGCGCGCTAAAACCCGCCGTGCATTCCGGCATGCCGCGCTGGCAGGACCGGCTGTTCATCAGCCTCGCGCAGGCGGCGAACGACGCCACAACCTTCTTCCAGATTCCGTCCGAACGCGTGGTCGAGATCGGAACGCAGGTCACGGTATAAAAGAAAGTGCGGCAAATCGCGGCTTTTCGAGGCATTGCCAACGAACCGGCGCGGGTCTAGAAGCCGCGCCCTTCGTTCTCGGCAATTTCCGAGGTTCCAATCATGACAAGTCAAAATCCGGTTTCCGCCGCGTCCGATGCGGAGGGACATGGCGCCCATTCGGGTGCCGGTTTCTGGAAGCTTGTGATCGGCTGTATTGGCGTCGTGTATGGTGACATCGGTACGAGCCCACTCTACGCCGTCCGTGAAGCCGTGGTGGCGGCCGCGGAAGACGGCGAGATCACGCGCGAGATCGTAATCGGGGTTTTGTCGCTCATCATCTGGTCGCTCCTGATTGTCGTGACCGCGAAATACGTTTTCATCTTGTTGCGCGCTGACAACAGGGGCGAAGGCGGCACGCTCTCCTTGATGGCGCTTGCGCAACGCGCGCTGGGGCGGCCAAGCGCATGGATTCTGGCGCTAGGCACTACGGGCGCCGCGCTGTTTTACGGCGACGCGATGATCACGCCGGCGATCTCGGTACTGTCGGCGGTGGAAGGCATCAAGGTTGTCACCCCCGCGCTCGAGCATTATGTCCTGCCGCTAACGGCGGCGATCCTGATCGGGCTGTTTCTGGTGCAGTCGCGCGGCACGGCCGCGGTGTCAGTGCTCTTCGGACCGGCTACGGCGCTCTGGTTTCTTGCGATCGGCGCCATGGGGTTCGTGCATATCGCACGCGATCCTTCGATACTCGCGGTGTTCAGCCCGTATTATGCGCTGGAATTCATGGGGGCGCACGGGCTCATAAGTTTCTTCACGCTCGGCGCGGTGTTTCTCGCTGTGACCGGCGCGGAAGCGCTCTATGCCGATCTCGGTCATTTCGGCCGGAAGCCCATTCAGTTTGCATGGCTCTTTTTCGTGTTCCCGGCGCTAGCGCTGAACTATCTGGGGCAGGGCGTGCTTCTTCTCGCGAACCCGAAGGCGATCGAGAATCCGTTCTTCCTGCTTTACCCCGACTGGGCGCTTGTGCCGATGGTGCTGCTCGCGACAATCGCGACGGTGATCGCGAGCCAGGCGGTGATCACCGGCGCATATTCGCTGTCGCAGCAGGCGGTGCAGCTCGGGCTCTTTCCGCGGCTCGATATCCGTCACACTTCGGCGTCGCTTGCTGGGCAGATTTACGTGCCGCGCGTGAACTGGATTTTGCTCGCGGGCGTGTTGTTGCTGGTAGTCCTGTTCCGCTCGTCGAGCGCGCTTGCTTCCGCCTATGGCATCGCTGTTACCGGCACCATGATCGTGACGACACTGATGGCCTTCATCGTGGTCTGGAAAATGTGGGGCTGGAGATTCTGGGCCGCGGCGGCGCTGATCGTTCCTTTCGCGCTTCTCGACTTCACCTTCCTCGCCGCGAACCTACTGAAGGTCGCGGAGGGCGGCTGGGTGTCGCTTTTTGTCGCGGGCCTTTTGCTCACCGTGATGATGACCTGGCGGCGCGGCGCGCAGACCCTGTTCGAAAAGACCCGCAAGCTCGAAGTGCCCTTGATCGATCTCGTGAAGAATCTCGAAAAGAAGAAAATGCAGCGTGTGCCGGGCACCGCGATCTTCTTCACCAGCGATCCCGACAGCGCGCCGACCGCGCTCTTGCACTCGCTCAAGCACTACAAGGTGTTGCACGAGCAGAACGTGATTCTCACGCTCACGACCGACGAGTTGCCGCGCATTCCGGCCGAAGAGCGCGTAATTGTGGAGGGTATCAGCAAGACCTTCACACGGCTCAGGCTGCGCTACGGCTTCATGGAGACGCCTGACGTGCCGAAGGCGCTTGCCGCCGCCCGCAAGCTCGGCTGGGAATTCGATATGATGAAAACCTCGTTTTTCCTCTCGCGGCGCTCGCTGAAGCCGGCCGCGCATTCCGGCATGCCGCGCTGGCAGGATCGCCTGTTCATCGCGCTTGCGCGCACCGCGAACGACGCAACGGCCTATTTCCAGATTCCGTCGGGCCGCGTGGTGGAAATCGGCACCCAAGTCACGGTCTGAAAAATTTATCGGTGTAAAACCGCTGGCGATGCGCGGCCGGCCCGTTACTATCCGCACCAATGTTCAAATCCGTGCTGATTGCGAATCGCGGCGAGGTCGCCGTGCGGATCATCCGCACGGCGCGCTCGCTCGGCATGCGTACAGTCGCGGTCTATTCCGACGCGGATCGCGAGGCGCTGCACGTGAAGCTCGCGGACGAAGCGCATTACATTGGGCCCGCGCCCGCGCGCGACAGCTATCTGGATGTCAGCCGGATCATCGAGGCCGCGCGAAAGGCGCGCGCCGAATGCGTGCATCCCGGCTACGGATTTTTATCCGAGCGGCCGGAGCTCGCCGAAGGTTGCGCGGTTGCGGGGGTCGTCTTCGTCGGCCCGCCGCCGGCCGCCATGCGCGCTATGGGCTCGAAAAGCCAGGCGAAGGCATTGATGCAGAAGGCGCGTGTCCCCATGCTGCCCGGCTATCACGGCGACCGGCAGGACGCGAAATTTCTGCGCGAGAAAGCGTATGAAACGGGCTACCCCGTCCTGATCAAGGCGGCCGCGGGCGGCGGCGGGAAAGGGATGCGAAAGGTTTCAAAAGCGATTGAGTTCGAAGAAGCGCTCGCGTCCGCACAGCGCGAGGCGGAAGCCGCTTTCGGCGACGGGCGCGTCTTGATCGAGAAGGTTATCGAAAATCCGCGCCACATCGAGGTGCAGATTTTCGCCGACAACCACGGCAACGCCGTGCATCTCTACGAGCGCGACTGCTCGCTGCAGCGCCGCCACCAGAAGGTGATCGAGGAATCGCCCGCGCCGGGCATAACGGAGAAAATGCGCGAAGCGATGACGAAGGCGGCGATCGACGCCGCGAGGCTTTCAGGCTATCGCGGCGCGGGCACGGTCGAGTTCATCGTCGATCCTTCCAAGGGTATGACCCTCGACTCTTTTTACTTCCTCGAAATGAATACGCGACTCCAGGTCGAACATCCCGTGACCGAGGCGGTCACTGGTATCGATCTGGTGGAATGGCAATTCAAGATCGCGGCGGGAGAGAAGCTCCCGCTCATGCAAAGCGAGATTCATCTGAAAGGGCACGCGGTCGAGGCTCGCATCTACGCCGAAGATCCCGAAGCGGGGTTTTTGCCATCCTCGGGAAGGCTCTATGGACTGCATTTTCCGAAAGGCGACGGCATTCGCGTCGATAGCGGCGTCGCTGAAGGCGATGAAATTACGGGCTATTACGACCCGCTGCTTGCGAAGGTGATCGCGCATGCTCCGACGCGGAACGGCGCTTTCAACCGCCTCTCGCATGCGCTGGCGCATACAGTGGTGGCGGGACCACGCGGCAATGTAGCCTTCCTGCACGCGCTTTCCGATCTTCCGGCTGTTCGCGAGGGAAAAATCGACACCGGTTTGATCGAGCGGGAGGCGACGGAACTCGGCACCTGGCCGCATCCGCCGGATCTTGCCGCTGCCGCGCGCGCCGCCGAATTTCTGGTCGCCCGCGAGCAGGAGCGGATCGTCAAACGTGCGCGCAAGCGTTCCAACGAGAAGTCATCGCCATGGAACATTCTGGATGCGTTCGGACTGAGCGCGCCGCGCGAAACAGGCTACGCGCTCGACGTCGGCGGAAAGCGTATGATCGCGCGCGTGCGATTTGACGAAAAAGGCGTTCACGCGAGCATCGACGGCACCAAGGCCGCCGAATGTCTGGTGATCCCGGCCGGCGAGGGCGCGATTGCCTGGCACAGGGGACGGCAGACGGTCGTGTCGTTCGCCGACGAGACCGTGGCGTCGGGCGTTCCCGAACAGGCTGATGGCATGATCCTCGCCCCCATGCATGGCAAGGTGCTTGCGATCCATGTGAAGGCGGGCGAACGCGTCAGGAAAGGCCAAGCGCTTGCCGTGATCGAGGCGATGAAAATGGAACACGCACTCGTCGCGCCGATGGACGGCGAGGTCGTGGAAATTGCGGTCGCGGCAGGCGATCAGGTCCGGGAGCGTGCGAAAATCGCCGTAATCCAAGAAAAAGAAGAAGCGAAGGCCTAGAATGACTCTCCATCTCGTAAAATTGTGCGTCGGCGCGGATTCCATCACCGACTTGCAGGGCTGGATCGACCGCCGGTTGAAAGAACGCAAACGCCGCAAGCAGCCGCTCGAGCACATTCACACCACGCGCATGACGCCCACGCGGAAGGACGAAATCTTGGCCGGCGGCTCGCTCTACTGGGTGATCCGCGGCGAGATTGTCTGCCGGGAGAAGCTTATCGACATCCGCCCCTTCGTCGACAAGGACGGCGTGAAGCGCTGCCGGCTTGTGATGGATGGGAAAGTCGTGCCGGTGGTGCCGAAGCCGCGCGTTGCATTTCAGGGCTGGCGGTATTTCGAGGCGAAAGATGCGCCGCCGGATCTTGCCAGAAGCGGGAAGGGCCTCGCGGAGCTTCCCGAAACCATGCGGCGCGAGCTCAGGGAGCTTGGCTTGCTCTGATCCGGCCGCAAGCCGGAACTCTCCGCATATTGTGGCGGTTATACCCCACGACGATATCTTGCTGCGGGACAATCATGGCCAAGACCGCAAGCCCATCCTACGAGCGGCCCGCCGAAAATGTCGCGGGAAAGAAAACACTGCCGGCAACGAAAGCGCGTGCCGGACTGCTCGATACCGATACGCTCTATATGATGATCGTCGGCACGGTGCTCACGATCCTGTTCTTCGGCGTGATCTTTGTAATTTACGAACTGATTTACGAGCGCAGTATCTGACGCACCCCGAGATTGTCGATCAGCCGTGTGGTTCCGAGCTTGGCGGCGACCAGAAGCCTTAGCGGTCCTTCGGCGAGCGAGCGGGCGGTCTCTAACGTTTCGGCGTTCCGCGCTTCCAGATAATCGAGCGCAAAACCGGCTTCCTCGATGCGTTGCCGGCCGTGGGCGAGTGCTTCCATGACGCGTTCGCCTTTTTTGATCGCGGCCGCGCATTCCTTCAATGTGCGGTGGAGGACGGGCGCGGTCTCGCGCTCGGAGGGCGAGAGGTACGCGTTGCGCGAGGAACAGGCGAGCCCGTCTTTCTCCCGCACGATCGGATGACCGACAATTTTCACGGGCAGGTCGAGATCGAGGGCGAGCCGCCGGATGACCAGAAGCTGCTGGTAGTCCTTCTCGCCGAAGATCGCGATGTCGGGCATTGCCTCGATCAGGAGTTTCGCCACCACGGTCGCGACACCCGAGAAGAAGTGCGGCCGGAATTTATCTTCCAGCCCGGCCCGGGCAGGGCCTTCCGGCACGATGCGGGTGGCGAAGCCCTCGGGATAGATGTCTTCTACCGAAGGGGCGAAAACCAGATCGGTTTTCTCTTTCGCCAGCGCCTTGATGTCCGCTTTCCAGGTGCGCGGATACCGGCCGAAATCCTCCTGCGGGCCGAACTGGGCAGGGTTAACGAAGATCGATGCTGCGACGCGGTCGGCTCGCTCGTGGGCATGGCGCACCAGCGCAATATGGCCGTCATGCAACGCCCCCATAGTGGGCACAAGTGCGATTGTCCGTTTGCCGCCTCGCAATGCGGCAATCGACGCGCGAAGAGCCTTTACCGTGCGCACGATGCGTGGCCGAGCGGTCATTCTCGTCTCCGGTTCGGAAGGATCGGGAGATAATCAAGTTTAGCAGACGGTCCTCACGGCGGCCAATCGTCGCCCGTGGGTGACGCCTTCGAAAAACTTTTCGTCCAGGAGGCTTTCGGCGCGTTTCGTGCTTGACGTTTTTAAGAACTAGTTTGCACAATACGGATAGAAATCCTTCGGGGTTTCGGGGTCAGTGCTCATGCGTATCGAGAGTCAGGCGTTCGCAAACGCAGTCGGCAGGGCGAGGGCCATCCGCTCTTCGCATGTCATCGTGGTTGCGAACGAGAAGGGCGGCTCCGGTAAAACCACCTCGGCGATGCATGTTGTCGTTGCGCTTTTGAAAGCGGGACAGAAGGTCGCCACCATCGATCTCGATAGCCGCCAGAAGAGCCTCACGCGTTACATCACGAACCGCAAGAACTGGGCGAAAAAGACGGGCATTCCGCTGGAACTGCCTGAGCCGTTCGTGGTGGATCGCGGCAATACGCGCAGCGTCGACGATAACGAAGCGGCTGAGTTCGCGGGCTTCGCCGCCGCGATCACAGCGGTCGAGCATACCCACGATTTCGTCGTGATCGATACGCCGGCGACCGACAGTTATCTGATGCGGCTCGCGCATGCGATGGCCGACACGCTGATCACGCCCTTGAACGATAGTTTCATCGATTTCGACGTCTTGGCGAGCATCGACCCGGAGAATTTCGAAGTTACCGGCACGAGCCATTATTCCGAAATGGTGCGTGACGCGCGGCGCCAGCGGCGGCTCGTGGAAGACGTCGATACTGACTGGGTGGTAATTCGAAACCGCCTCGGACAATTGGAAACGCGTAACGGCCGCAATATCGCCGAGGGTTTGGCCGCGCTTTCAAGGCGGATGTCGTTCCGGCTCGCCGACGGCTTCTCAGAGCGTGTAGTGTATCGTGAGATGTTTCCGCGCGGTCTTACCGTACTCGATACGCTGGACGAGCGGACGCTCGGAATGAAGCCGACGCCCTCTCATTATGTGGCGCATGACGAGGTTGTGAAATTCATTGCGACCCTCAGGCTGCCGCTCGACGAACGCGGCAAGCGGCGTGCGGCGGCACGGGCCGAGTGGTTTCGTTCTTCCCGCCAGCCGTTCGGCGACGGTGGATTAACAGCGGATTAGCCTATCCGAATCAGCATTCCGGGGCGCATGCTCTGCATGCGCCCCGGAAAAAGCTTAAGCTGGAACGGGTGCAGAACGAGCGCCTGCTTGCGCACCGCCCAAAATGCCCCAATCTTTCTGGAAGCGGATTATACCGCCCCCTGAGGAATGCCCCATGGGCGCAGATCGCGACATCGCGAAGCCGGTATCGCGGAAGGCGGAAGTCGGCGCCTTTCTGGAGCATGCTCGCGCCCTCAGCCCGCGCAGCGGCGGCCGCCGGGGACGGCTGGTGTTTGCTCTCGACGCCACCATGAGCCGCCAGCCCACCTGGGATATGGCCTGCAAACTGCAAGCGGAGATGTTCGAGGAGGCCGCCGCTACAGGCGGCCTTGACGTGCAGCTTGTCTATTACCGCGGCCTTACCGAATGCGCCGCTTCGCAATGGGTATCTGAGCCGAAGCGGCTCGCGCGCCTCATGGAGAAAATCGCCTGCCAGGGCGGCGAGACGCAAATTCGCCGCGTGCTTGAACACGTGCTGAAAGAGTCGAAACGGCAGAAAGTGCACGCCCTCGTTTTCGTCGGCGACTGCATGGAAGAGCCGATCGACGAGATCTGCGCCGCCGCCGGAAAGCTCGGCCTCTTGGGCGTGCCGGTATTTGTGTTTCAGGAAGGCAACGAGCCGGTGGCAGAGCGGGCCTTCAAAGAGATCGCGCGGCTGACCAAGGGCGCGTGGTGTCCGTTCGACGCTGGCGCCGCGCACGAATTGCGGGAGCTCCTGCGCGCGGCGGCAGCCTATGCGGCTGGCGGATACAAGGCGCTTTCGGACCTCTCAAAGCGAGATGAAGGGGCAGGGGCGACGCGTCTCCTTGCGCAAATGAGGGAGTAACATGGCCCCGCTCCTTATCGGTGTTGCGGCCCTCCTTCTCGTTCTTGTGGGATTGCGCGCCTTTACCCATCTCGACGCGCGTTTCGTCGTGCAGAGCCTGCGCCGCGGCGGCGGGATCGCGGCGCTCGCGGGCGCGGCGTTCTTCGCATTCTCCGGCCGCTTTCCAGTGGCGGTGCCGCTCGGCTTTTTGGGCCTTGGCCTGCTCGATTTGATCCCGGGGCGCGCCATCTTTGGCGGCGCGCGGCCGACGCCGGGGCAGAGATCGAAAGTGCGATCAAGCATGATCGAGATGGAGCTCGATCACGATACGGGCGCGATGCGGGGGACGTTCGTCGCCGGCCCGTACGCGGGCACGCCGCTCGATCAGCTGCCGCCGCAGACGCTCGCCGCGATGCTTTCCTCGATGGACGAGGAAAGCCGTGCGCTACTCGAAGCTTATCTCGACCGCCGGGACTCCGCCTGGCGTGAATACGTCAAGGAAGATGCGGGTGCGCGGGCGGGAAAGGCGCCGGGCAAGGGCCCGATGTCCGAGGAAGAGGCGCGTCAGATCCTGGGGGTCGAACCAGGCGCGAGCGCGATCGAGATACGACGTGCGCATCGCAACCTGATGCTGAAGCTGCATCCCGACCAGGGCGGGTCGACGTATCTCGCCGCTCGGGTCAACGAGGCCAAGGAAGTTCTGCTTCATACTCATCACTAACTCCACAAACAGTTAGTGACGCATCCCTGATCTTTTTATTTGCGCGTTTTCTTACGCGAAGCGGTTCCCACTTCGCTTGAAAACGCTTTGTTTTAGTTTTTGACCGTGATGCACTGGAAATCATTCCGCTTCAGCGCATCGCAGGCTTTTTTGGCGTCCGCCTCGCTTTGGAAACCGGCGAAGCGGGCGCGGACATATTCGACCGAACCCTTGATGGTCTTTTCGGTGAAGGAAGTGGCTTTGGCCAGCAAGCCGCCGAGCTTGGTGCGCGCCGCCTGCAATCTCGTCTGTGCCTCGGATTCGCCCGTATAAGCGCCGATCTGGATCTGCCAGCCTTCAGGGATCTGGCGCGCGAGCGCCGCATGCAGAACGGGCTTCTGCGCCAGCGCTTCCTGTTTCGCGGGCGCGGCTTCAGCCGGCGCGACCAGCGAGAGTGAAGCCATGGTCGCGGCGGCCACACGCTCCGGCGCCGATTTCGTTGCTTCGGCAGCCGCGGGCGCCGGAGTTAGGGCGGGGGCGGGCTGAGCCGCGTCGGCGTGCCGGTTTTGGTCGATCGCGGTGAAAGCCGCGGGCGCGCCGGCGTTTCGCGAGTCGCTATAGGCGGCGACCTGCAGCGATTGCGGCGGGCCCGCATTTACGTCTCCGAAAGGCGAAATCGTAAGTGTGCCGAGCGTGCCGCTGTTCGGCACCTCCACGAGCTGCTGCTCGGCATTGTTCTTGCCAAGCTGAACGGTGCGAACCGGCAGCGGACGGATCGGATCGCGCGAGCCCTCAGTCGGCGCGGGCCGCGGCATCGGCGCGCGCGCGAGCTTTGCCGTAAATTTCGGCGCGGCGGAATTTTCTTCCTGCGCCTCAGCGATCATCGGCGCCGTGCGAGCGCCGGCGTAAGCGCGCGGCATGTAGCTGCCGATCAACTCCCGCATGTGGGCGTCGCGGGCGCGCGCGCTCCTGCCGCCCAGCACGACCGCGACGATATAGCGGTTGTCGCGCTTGACCGAGGTAACGAGGTTGAAGCCAGAAGCGCGGGTATAGCCGGTCTTGATGCCGTCGACACCGTCGGTGCCGAGCAGGTGATTGTGATTGGCGATCTGCGTGCCGCGCCAGATGAAATTGCGAATGGAGAAGAAGCGATAGAGCTTCGGAAAACGGTCCTGAATCGCGCGGCCGAGGATCGAAAGATCGCGCGCCGTGGTGACCTGGCGCTTGTCGGGAAGGCCGGATGCATTCGTAAAAACGGTGTTTTTCATGCCGAGCGCATGCGCTTTCTTGGTCATGCGGGCGGCGAAGGCTTCCTCGCTTCCGGCGACGGCTTCACCGATCGCGATCGCTATGTCGTTCGCCGAGCGGGTGACGACGGCTTTGATTGCGTCCTCGACTTCGATCTTTTCTCCCGCATCCAGGCCGAGCTTCGTCGGCGCGGCGTCGGCGGCGTGGGCGGACACGGGAATCTTGGAATCGAGTTTGAGGCGGCCTGCCTCGATCTGCTCGAACAGGAGATAAAGCGTCATGATCTTGGTGAGCGAAGCCGGGTGCCGCAGCTTGTCGGCGTTCGACTCCTCCAGCACCTTGCCGGTCTTGGCGTCGACAACGATTGATGCGTGGCCCTCGCGCCAGCCTTCGTCGTCGTCGGACTGGGAAGCGGAAACACGATGATGATAATGTCGGCGCGCGCGGGCGTCCGCCTGGGTCGCGATCAAAATCGCCGCGAGCGAGAGTGCAAAAATCCTCACCGCGTGGCGCGAACCGCGCGCCGTTCCCCAACGTAAACGCATACTCGAACCCGTCGTCCCTTTACCGCCACCCCGCGGCCGGGAATCCCGGCCGTTCGGCTTCGCACGTGTCTCTTTTGCGAAAGAGCCGCGTGCCCCGGCGCCAAAATGAGCAGCCAGTGGGCCTAAAATAGGGAAAATGCGGTTAGAAAAACGTTAAATAGATAAAGCCCTTAGCCAAAAGGCCGAAAAATAATGGTGCGACGCAAAATTTTCTTGACTTTGATATTGCACCGCAATATAGGGAATTTCGACGGCGAAATTGAGCCGTTTCGGAAGACCCCAAGACCCCTGACCCCATCAATGGCTCGCTTGCCTGGACGGCAAGCGTTTAGGAGAGGCCTATGTTTCAGAACTTCGAAGAATTCCAGAAGATCAGCAAAGACAACGCCGAGCTCGCCTTGAAGAACTTCAACGCGGTATCGAAGGGCATCCAGACCCTCGCGGTTGAGGTTGCCGACTATCAGAAAAAGTCCTTCGAACAGGGTGCCGCAGCGATCGAAAAGCTGTTTGCCGTCCGTTCGATCGACAAGGCGATCGAAACCCAGACCGACTACTTCAAGACGGCTTACGAGGGCTTCGTTGCCCAGTCGAAAAAGATCGGCGAAATCTGTGCCGATCTCGCCAAGGAAACCTACAAGCCGATCGAAGCCGCTTTCACCAAGGTCAAGCAGTAATCGGTTCGAACTTCGAGAATGCACAAGGCCCGGTCTTCACCGGGCCTTTTTGTTTCACTCGGAATTATTTCGAGATGTGAATATTGGCGAGTGCCGAGCCGATCTGGTCGAAGGTGGTCACGATCTCGTCCGACGAAGTCAGCATGAAGAACTTGCTCGGGTCGCTCGCGCAATTTTTCAGCACCGCGGATTGCGGATCTCCGCCCGTGTTCACCTGCACCGTATAGATCGTGATATTCGCGTTCTTGATGTTCTGGCAGGTACCTGACACATTGTTGCTGGCATCTTTGTAATACATGCGATAGTCGACATCCGTCGAAGTGTTGTAGCCATCGCCCCACCAGCGATCCTGCGTATTCAGACCGTCCGACAACAGGATGATCACCTGGCTGTAGGCGTAGTTCGCCGTGTCCATGGGAATCGTGGCGAGCGGGCCGCCGCCGACGAGCGATTGCCAGCCCCAGACGAGTCCCAGCGGCTGGTTGGTGCTGCCGTTCGGCTGCATGTTGTCCACGATGGTGTTCAGCGTGGACCAGTTGTTCGTGAGGCCCTGCATCGTCTGCGTGCAATAGCCGTATTGCTCTGCAGGGAACAGGGTTTCGTTCTTCGTCGTGTCGGTGGCGATCGTGAGTTGATCGTTGCCGGCGGTCGTGGATGTTGCGGGACCCGCGGCAAAGCCGCGGTCCTGAATGCAGCCGTTCCAGGTGTTGTGGTTCGCCGGGGTCCAGACGCCGACACCGGCATTGTACCAGGTGCGGCCGGCAGACTGGCAGCTCGACTTCGATGTGTACCGCGAGCTCGAGCAATGCGCGGATACGCAGGCAGCGCGGTCCGGTCCGTTTGAGACACTGCAAGTGCCGTTTTGCGCGTCCCATGAATTGTGGTCGGACTTCGTGGGATCTTGCGCCGCGTTGCCCCAATAGATCCAGTTAGCATTGTAATTGGTATTACCGGCGTTCACGTCCTTGCTGAACGGAATCACCGAGACGTAGACGTCCTCGGGATTCTTCGCGACGCCGGAAAGCGTGGTGATCAGGTTTTTCGTCGCGGTCTTCAGCGCGGTGATCTTGTTCGATTGCGACATCGAGCCCGAATTGTCGAGCACGAGCGCGACGCGAAGCCGCGTGTTGCCCCATTGCACTTCGGAGTGCACGTCGACCGCCATGTAGGGCGACGTACCGAAGATCTTCGCCATCACGCCGCCGAGGGTGAGCGGATATTGCGTGTCGATTTGCAGTGTCAACTTGCCGTTCGACGTCTGCGTGATCACGAGACTCGGCTGAGTATACTGCAGCGGCGTCGAGCCCATATTGGCCTGAAAAATTTTCCAGCCCTGGGTATTCAACGCGTCGTCTGACATTGGCATCATCTTCGACAACATCAGAACCGTGTTGTCGGCAGCGGCCTGAAGCTGCGTGCGTTGCATATTGGCCATGCTGTAATCGAGCGCGGCGCCCATCATGCCGAAAATCGGCACGACGGCGAGGCCGAACAGGATCGCGATATTGCCCCGGCGATCCGAAAGGAATCGGCGGCAATTCGACAAGAGGCGCATGACCGGCTCCCTTAAAAACCGGTGCAACCCTGCCATTTGGATTTTAATTGAATCTTGCCGGAACCCCCCGTTTTTCGGCGATTCATCGCTACAACCCGTTGCAACCAAGCGCTTGGTTAAGAAAGCGCTGCGGCTGCCTGCCGGGATTTTGGCCATTCGTGCCGAAACGGGGCGGGGATGGGGGCAGGCGGTATTCGGTTCTGCGCTACATCGCCAGATGCAGGTTCGCGATCGTGGTGCCGATGACGTTGAATACGCCTTGAAGCTGGCTCGAATCCGTCACCGAGAAATACATGCTCGGGTCGCTCGCGCAGTTCTGGAGCAGCGTTTCGTTTCCGTCGATGACGCGGATCGAATAGATCTTGATGCCCTTCGCCTTGATCGCGTCGCAGGCCGCCGTTGTGCGCGGATCAATCAGAGATTGCGTGCTCGTCCAGCGATTTTGCGTATTGTCGCCGTCGGTGAGAATGATGAGATATTTCGTCAGGTTCTCGGTGCCGTAGGCGGCGCCCTGCGAGAAGGGCAGGGTGCCGGTCGGAGAGAGCATCTGGAACGCCCAATCGAGACCGATCGTGACGTTGGTATTGCCGACGGCATTCATGGAATTGATCTTGCCGTGCAGCGTCGTGGGGTCGATGCTGTTCGGATCCCCCCAGTTGTAGTTGAGCAGCATCACGGTCGCCAGGCTGCCGCATTCCTGCGCCGCCGGAAACTTCGTCGCAATGTCACCGCTCACGACGGCTGAATCGTTCACGTCATAGTTGAGGTTCGGGTCCTTGTCGCGGTCCTCGATGCAGCCGTTCCAGGTGCTGTGATTGGCGGGCGTCCAGGTACCCGCGTTGAACCAGGTCTTGTTGTGCGAAAGGCATTGACTCTGCGTCGTCCAGCTTGGGTTCGAACAGTGCGCTACCGTGCAGGTCGCCTGCGTGGAGCCCGAGCCGCCGCTGCAAGTTCCATGCTGCGCGTCCCACAAGTCCCAGCGCAGCCAGCTCGCGCTGGCGTAAGTCGACGGATCGACCCTGATCTGAAAGCCAAACGGAACGATTGCAACCTTGGCGTCGCCCGGGTTTTGCGCCGCGTTTTTCAAAATCTCGATCAGGTTGTTGGACGCGGCGATGAGCTGCGTGAGCTTGCCGTTTTGCGCCATGGAGCCGGTATTGTCGAGCGCCAGCGCGACCTCGACCTTGCCCTGGCCCCACACGACTTCCGTGCGCGAGCCGATCGGAATTCGCGCCGGCATCATGCTGCTCAGGACGCCCGCCATCCGTATCGGATATTCGGTGTTAACGGTCAGCGTCAGTTTTCCGGTGTCCGGCGTGATCGTGAGCTGATCGGCTACGTTTGACGCATTGAGCGTGAGCGGGACGGTGCCGAGATTGGCGAGAAAGATTTGCCGCCCCTTGGTGTCGAGATCCGCCTGCGAGAGTGGCATCATTCTCGACAGCGTGAGGCCGGTGATGTCGAGGGCTGCCTGCATCTGCGTGCGGCCCTGATTGGCGAGCGCGTAGTCGACCGCGACACCCATCGCGCCGGCGATCGGAATCAGCGACAAGCCGAACAGGATGATGATGTTGCCGCGGCGGTCGGCAAGAAATTCGCGAATGAAAGCAAGGCCACGCAAAACGTGTCTCCACAGCCCGACAAAAGCGGGGCGAGCATGCGGACACATCGTTGCCTAAAGCTTGTCTGGAAGCTTGCGATTTGAGGAGAGCGGGCGCGGGGCGCGGAGAGGGTTAAGGAAATACTTGCGGCCGCGCTACAACTCACCATATCGGGGTCTACGGCTGGCCGGAAAGGCGCATTTCGCTTATATTCTCGACCTGTTCGCCACTTCATCGGCGCCGGGGCCTTGGGCCCGGAACAGATCAGGATCAGGGGTGATCGGCCTTATGCACCACAAGAATTGGCCGCTTTTGGAAAGGAGTATTGTCTCGCCGCGCCAAGATATCGTTGCCGCTGGCGGAAACGGCAACAACCGCAAGCGGCCGGACGAGAACGGCACGGGGACCGCCGTCATCACCCGGACGAAGCCGCAGACCAAGCGGCCGAATCTTTACCGGGTTCTCCTGTTGAATGACGATTATACCCCGATGGAGTTCGTGGTTCAGGTGCTCGAGCAGTTCTTCAACAAAAGCCGCGAAGACGCCACGAGGATCATGCTTCATGTGCACCAGAACGGAGTCGGGGAGTGCGGCGTTTACACCTACGAAGTGGCGGAAACAAAAGTTACGCAAGTGATGGACTTCTCCCGCAAGCATCAGCATCCTTTGCAATGCGTCATGGAGAAGAAGTGAGTCGGAGAGTATCGAAAGGGAATTGAATGCCTACCTTTTCGCGCAGCCTGGAACAGTCCCTTCATCGCGCGCTTGCGCTCGCAAACGAACGCCATCACGAATACGCGACACTCGAACACCTGCTGCTCTCCCTCCTCGAAGATCAGGATGCGGCCGCCGTCATGCGCGCCTGCAACGTCGATCTCGACAAGCTGAAGCGCAATCTCGTCGATTACATCGACGGCGAGCTCGACAATCTCGTGATGGACACGGACGAGGATTCGAAGCCGACCGCCGGCTTCCAGCGCGTGATTCAGCGCGCCGTGATCCATGTGCAATCGTCGGGCAGGGAAGAAGTCACCGGCGCGAACGTGCTCGTCGCGATTTTCGCCGAGCGCGAGAGCCACGCCGCGTATTTCCTGCAAGAGCAGGATATGACGCGCTACGACGCCGTGAACTACATCAGCCACGGCATCGCCAAGCGCCCGGGCATGAGCGAAACGAAGCCGGTGCGCGGCGCCGACGACGAGGCCGACACCAAGCCCGGCGACGACGGAAAGAAGAAAACCGACGCGCTCGAAGCTTACTGTATCAACCTCAACAAGAAGGCGCGGGACGGCAAGATCGATCCGCTGATCGGACGCGAGCGCGAGCTGTCGCGCACGATCCAGGTGCTCTGCCGCCGCCAGAAGAACAATCCGCTCTATGTGGGCGAACCGGGCGTCGGCAAGACGGCGATCGCCGAAGGCCTCGCCAAGAGAATCGTCGAAGGCGAGGTGCCCGATGTCCTGAAGACGTCGACCGTCTTCGCGCTCGACATGGGCTCGCTGCTCGCCGGCACGCGCTATCGCGGCGATTTCGAGGAACGGCTGAAACAGGTCATCAAGGAGCTCGAGGCGCTCCCGAACTCGATCGTGTTCATCGACGAAATCCACACCGTGATCGGCGCGGGCGCCACGTCCGGCGGCGCGATGGATGCGTCGAACTTGCTGAAACCCGCGCTCGCGGGCGGCAATCTGCGCTGCATCGGCTCGACGACGTATAAGGAGTATCGCCAGTATTTCGAGAAGGACCGCGCGCTCGTCCGGAGATTCCAGAAGATCGACGTGAACGAACCGTCGCTGGAAGACGCCTACGAAATTCTCAAGGGCCTCAAGCCCTATTACGAGGACTTCCACCACCTCAAATTCACCAACGAGGCGATCAAGGGCGCGGTGGATTTGTCCGTGCGCTACATCCACGACCGTAAGCTCCCCGACAAGGCGATCGACGTGATCGACGAGTCGGGCGCGGCGCAGATGCTGCAGCCGGAGTCAAAGCGCAAGAAGACGATCGGCATCAAGGAAATCGAAGCGACGATCGCCACGATGGCGCGCATCCCGCCGAAAACCGTCTCGAAGGACGACGCGGAAGTGCTGTCGAACCTCGACACGACGCTGAAGCAGGTCGTCTACGGCCAGGACAAGGCGATTTCGGCGCTCACTTCCGCGATCAAGCTCGCGCGGGCGGGCCTGCGCGAGCCGGAGAAGCCGATCGGCTCGTATCTCTTCTCGGGCCCGACGGGCGTCGGCAAGACCGAAGTCGCGCGGCAGCTCGCCGCTTCGCTCGGCGTTCCCATCCATCGCTTCGACATGTCGGAGTACATGGAGCGGCACACGGTCTCGCGTTTGATCGGAGCGCCTCCGGGCTATGTCGGCTTCGACCAGGGCGGATTGCTTACGGACTCGGTCGATCAGACGCCGCATTGCGTGCTGCTCCTCGACGAGATCGAGAAAGCGCATCCGGATCTGTTCAACATTCTTTTGCAGGTGATGGATCACGGCAAGCTCACCGACCACAACGGCAAGCAGGTCGATTTCCGCAACGTTGTGCTCATCATGACGACGAACGCGGGCGCGTCGGATCTCGCAAAAGCCGCCTACGGCTTCACGCGCACGCGACGCGAAGGCGACGACATGGAGGCGATCAACCGGATGTTCACGCCGGAGTTCCGCAACCGTCTCGACGCCATCATCACCTTCGGCCACCTGCCGCCGGAAGTGATCGCGAAGGTCGTGGAGAAATTCATCCTGCAGTTGGAAGTGCAGCTCGCCGACCGCGACGTCACGATCGAGCTTTCGGAAGACGCGCGGAAGTGGCTGGTCACGAACGGCTATGACGAACTGATGGGCGCGCGGCCGATGGCGCGCGTGATCCAGGAGCACGTGAAGCAGCCGCTCGCAGACGAACTGATCTTTGGCCGGTTGAAAAACGGCGGCCATGTCCGCGTCATTCTCAAGAAGGACGAGAACGGCAAGGACGTCCTCGGCTTCGAATATCCGGAAGGCCCGGTGCGGCCGAAACCGGAAGTCGAGGAAGAGGAGGCCGACAAGAAAAGTCCGCCCAAGACGAAGAAGAACGGCGGAGGCTCGCCGCCGCCAAAACCGCTGGTGAAGGCGTAGGGCCGAACTTCAGATATTGATTCAAAGGCCCCGGCTAAAAGCCGGGGCTTTTTGCGCGAATAGGTGGAGGTATAGGGGGATGCAACCTTTTCCCGTCCATTGTGGCTCAAATGTCATAGGCAGCCCACCCTGAAGCGCTTAAAATTATAGGTGGTATCGTACGGATTCTCCGCGCGGGCAGGGGCGTTGCATGAAGAAATTCCTACTTGGAAGCGCGCTTGCCTTGCTGAGCGCGAACATTGCCTCTGCCACCGATCTGCCGGCCAAGGCCCCCGCCTACAAGGCCGCTGCTCCTTTCAGCTGGGAAGGCATCTATTTCGGCGCCCACGGCGGTTACGGCTGGGGCACGTCGAAAACATTCGACGCCACGATCGGCGGAACGCCCGCGGTAACGCTCGATCCGGCCGGTGGCTTCGGCGGGCTCCAGATCGGCTACAATTCGATGATCGCGCCGAACTGGCTGCTCGGCACCGAGATCGATTTTTCCTTCGGCGATCTCAAAGACAACAAGATCGATAGCGGCGGCTTTCCCGAGCGCGTGAAGGTCAGGGATTTCGGTACGACCCGCGTGCGGCTCGGTTACACGATGGACCGTTCGCTGATCTATGTGACGGGCGGCATGGCCTGGGCGGAAGCCCGGTTCGATCAAACCAGCGTTTTCGCGCGCCGGTGGGACAACGATCACGTCGGCTGGGCGATCGGCGGCGGTTACGAATACGCCTTCGACCCGCGCTGGTCGATGAAGCTCGAATATATTTACGCCGACTTCGGCAAATGGCGCGAGACGATGGATTTTGTCGGCGGCGGGCTGCAGACCATCGATTTGAAACTGAGCACCGTGAAACTTGGCATCAATTATCGCTTTGGCGATCCGGCGCCTTCCGCGGCGTCGATGCCTGTGAAGGCCGCTCCCGCGCGATCGTTGTGGTCCGGTTCGTATGTCGGCGCGCATGTGCAATACGGATGGAGCGACTACAGCCTGATGAACGCCGCCGTCGTTCCCAATTTTGCACTCAACCTCCATCCCACCGGGTGGATGGGCGGTCTGCAGGCCGGCTACAATTGGCAGTTCGCGCCTAACTGGGTTTTCGGCATGGAAACCGACAATTCGTTCGGCGACATGAACAAGAGCGGTCTCGCCACGGGAGCTCTCGTCCCCGGTTCAGTGAAGATCGACAATCTCGGAACCGTTCGCGCGAGACTCGGCTACACGATGGATCGCGTTATGGTCTATGCAACGGGCGGTCTTGCCTATGCGCGTGAGCGGGCGAACGTGGCAACAGCCATTCCCTTCACGACGAAGATCTACGATATCGGCTGGACCGCCGGCGGTGGCATCGAATATGCGATCGATCCGCGCTGGTCGGCCAAAGTCGAGTATCTCTATGCGGATCTTGGCAGCAGCCGAAACGACCACTCCCTGGTTGTTTTGACGCCAGCGCTGAACAGCAACGTCACCGTGAATACGGTCAAGGCTGGCCTGAACTACAAGTTCGATTTGGGCGAGCTGCTTCACACTCGTTAGTGGCCGCGCCCCGTTACGCAATCGGACACGGGTATATATATTTGACACCACAAGGATCACATATTGTATCTGAGCGCGCGGAGGAATCCGCTGGCGCGCCCGAAACTGAGATTACGCCCGCGATGATTGATGCGGGCGTGGAAATTCTAATTGATATTTACGACGCTATTGGCGGCGAGGTGGATCGCGCCATGGCCGCTAAAATCTTCACCAAGATGATGGAGCGAGCTTCTTCCGCAGGCCCTCGATCCGCAGATAAAGTTTCGTGAACTCCTGCTTATAATGAATGATATCTCCCGAAACGTAACGATACGTGAATTTTTCGCCTTTGAATTTTTTAGGGTTATAAAAAGAAGGAAGGAGGAATATGCCGATTACTGATTGTCGGCTAACCCTTTTTGTAGCCTTGCGAGTGATGAATACTTTTTGCACTAACCCGTGAGCGATCTCATTACGACGCGCAGCGTATTGTTTGTATTCGCCAAGCAAGTCATTGCAGTCTTCTTCGAACGAATCACGCTTCGCCGGACGTTTTGAGAAGTAGGACTCGGCTGCCAACTGGAGCATTTTGAAACGAGTATCTACGCTTGTTACTGTGCCGTATGCTCTGACGGCTGGAGCGTGGTATGATCTCTTATGGTTGGCGGAGACGAAAACAGCGAAAAGCTTTGCGCATTCGATCTCTAAAGTTTCCCATTCGGTGAGGGCGCGACCTACGGCATCGAAAATCGCTCTTTCGTCAACGTCGCCCCGCGATGCAGGATCAACGATATCCCAGGGTTTTTTACTCATGGCGCGGTCTATAAGGTCTGATCCGAAAAAAGAGTATTACGGGAAGAAAGAAGCCGAGAGCCGCTTCCTAGCGGCGCTCCGTGGTGCGTTCGGGAAAACAAAGCCGAAAGCTAAAGGGCAAAATAAAAAATCAAAGACAGCTAAGTGATAGCGGTCTCGTTATCATCGCCGCTCTCTTGCTTTGGACTTTGGGCTAACTCTTCTGGGGGCTTGGCCGCCGCCTCTTCTGCTTTCTTTTTCCGCTCCTCTTCGAACTTCCTTTTTTGCTCGTGTGCTTCATCTATGCTTCGAATTTTTGTAGCCACAGCGTGGAAATGCGACACATCTTGCGCCCTCAGTAGGCCCGGAAGGGCCTCGCCAGTAGCCCTATTGGCGTGGTAGGCTGAAACGGAGCCGACGATTTGGACTTTATCGGCCTCAGCACAATTAAACACCGGACCGCCGCTGACACCATGAATCGCAACTCCATCGATCAAGTAGGCGCTCGGATTGGGGCGCGCGCTGACCGACCCAGCGAAGAAACAAAGAGAGTTGGGCTCAATCGCGGGGTATCCGAGCCAGCCGACTTCGGAGCCGATGCCGCAAGGCGTATCCATTGGCAGCAATGCTATGGGGCGCTCTGGGAGCTTAAGCTCTCCTTTGAGGAACAGCAAAATCGCTGAATCTGTCGCCCGGTCCAAATAAATTACGCGATCACTTGCTTGAAGAAAGGTTGGTACTCCGCCGGCCGCCGACCTTATTTTGATTGGCTGCTGCCAGTCATCGGCATGAGCAATTACATGTGCGGCCGTGGCAATCCCGCAGAAGCTTGAATCCATATTATAAAACGCGAGGAAACCAGAGCCGTGGCCTACTTGTGTTTCGATTTTTACTACATGAGGCGTCACTAGATTAATCGCATTGTGCCAATCCATCTTTCGTCCCCCCAACGGATAAAAGATTAGCGACGCCACTTGTGCTTGTGGAATCGTTTTTTTCTTTTGCGCCAGCGAACAAATCTCGCGGCTGCGAAACGATAATCAGGCTTAGTGAGGTTGGCGGTACGTGAGACGCTTGCCCGCGATGCCCTTAAGAGCGAGCGCCGCACGTTCCCCGTCGTTCGTTCCGAGGGCAATTCGGTTATTGTAGCGGAAATCAAATTCCGCGAGGTAGCGGTGAAGGTGCTTTTCGGAGCAATGCTGATAGACGCCCTTCATGCCGCGTTTGAAGATCGAGAAATAGCCTTCAATCGTGTTCGTCGTTACGTCACCGCGCGCATATTCCTTTGAAGCGTGGTTGACGGTTTCGTGCGCTACGAATTTTTTGCCGACGTTGTAATACAGCTTGCTTTCATCGGTATGCAGACGGGACTCGCGCGCGATGTTGTCGCTCACGATTTTCTGCACCGTGCCACTGTGAGCGGCGGCGACATGGAAGGTGCGAACCTTTCCGCCGCGTTCGACTAAGCCAATGATCGCCCGCTTGCCGCCGGGGCCGGTTTTGCCCTTACGCGGACGGCCTGACTTGGTGACCCTGCGGGCTTCTGGAATCTGCCCATGGTAGGTTTCGTCGGCTTCAACAATTTTGCCTTCGCCGCCCATCGGCGGAAGCAATCCGCCCTCGCGCATCGCTTCACGAATACGCATCGCCATAAACCAAGCTGACTTGTATGTGATGCCCAAGGTTCGGTGTAACTGGTGCGCGCTGATACCCTTCTTTGAAGAACACATGAGATAGAAGGCCGCGAGCCACTTATGCAGCTTGATATGGCTGCGCTCCATGACGCTTGCCGTGGTCACAGAGAAGTCCTTGCGGCATTCGGGCTCGCCGCAGCGATAGACACCGGTTTTTTTCGTCTCGTAGGACTTGAGACCGCCGCAGTGAGGGCAAACGCGCTCGTCGCCCCAGCGCAGGCTCTCTAGGAGCTTGCGGGCTTCGTCCTCGGATTTGAAGTAGGGGGCGGACAAGGCAGACATGGCGGTTTTCCTTTTGACCCCGCCAATACAGCATATAGCCTTTGTGGTGTCAAGTATATATATGCCTCGGACATTGCAGCCTTCTGTGCGCATGAGCAGCGCCTTTTCCGTCCACTGTGACCGAAATGCCATAGGCATTCGGGCGCGAAGCACCTAAAATTACGCTTGGAATTCGCGCGGATTCTCCGCGCGGGCAGGGGCATTGCATGAAGAAATTTCTGCTGGGCTGCGCGGCTGTTGTTTTCAGCACGAGCGTTGCGAACGCGACGGATCTCCCGGCCAAGGCGCCGAATGTTTACAAGCCCGCGCCCGCCTACAGCTGGAGCGGCCTCTATGGCGGTATTTCCGGCGGCTATGCCTGGGGCGAGAACAAGATCAATGATACCTTCATTCTCGGCGGAGCAACGCAAAAAGTGAAGCCGAGCGGCGGCTTTGGCGGATTGCAAATTGGCTACAATTCGCAATTCGCTCCGCATTGGCTGGTCGGCGGAGAGATTGATTTTTCCGCGGGCGATATTCAAGACGATATCACGGTGCCTGGCGGCGCCACGATGAAGAACAAATTCGATTTGTTCGGGACCGCCCGCACACGCTTCGGTTATGTACAGGATCGCACGTTGCTTTACGTCACCGGCGGCGCGATCTGGCTGCGCGACAAATACACGTCGGCGCCCGCGGCGCCCGTAACGTTCACGGATAGCACACAATATCACGTGGGCTGGGTGATCGGCGGCGGCATCGAATACGCGGTCGATAACCGCTGGTCATGGAAGATCGAATATCTCTACGCGCCATTGGATCGCAGCCATGACAATGCGGTTTTCGCCCGGTCCTGGGATCCGAATTTCAGTATTGTGCGCGCAGGCCTGAATTATCGTTTTGCTGACGGCGCCGCGTCCGCGAGCTACATGCCGGTAAAGGCCGCCGCGCCGCGTTCAAGCTGGAGCGGCAGCTATATCGGCCTGCACGGCGGTTATGGATGGGGGAAAATGGACGAGACGCTTGTACCGGCAGCCGGTACCGCCTCGCTCAAGCCCGACGGGTGGTATGGCGGTTTGCAGGGCGGATATAATTGGCTGTTCGCACCGAATTCGCTGCTCGGTATCGAAGTCGACTCCTCCTTTGGCAACCTGAAGGACAGCAGTCCCTTTACGCTCATACCCGTGGCGGCGGCCGGAAAGATCGAGGATCTTGGAACCGCAAGGTTGCGGCTCGGCTATCTCGTGACGCCCGATACGCTGTTCTATGCGACGGGCGGCGCGGCTTATGCGCGTGAAAAGTTTACTTTCGCTCCCGTCGCCATGAGCACCAGGGCCGATCATCTTGGTTGGACGATCGGCGGCGGCGTCGAATACAAATTCGCGCCGGAATGGTCGCTGAAAGCGGAATATCTCTATGCCGATCTCGGCACCTTCAAGGACAATACGCCTGTGGCGGCCTTCACAAGAAACAGCGATATCACGCTCAACACCGTGCGCGTCGGCCTCAACTATTCCGGCCCGGTGATCGAGCGCTTCTTCGGCGGCCGCTGAGAAGCGAGCGGAGACATTCAACCCCGGCGCGAGGCCGGGGTTTTTGTTCGTCTAATGCAGTGTTGCCGGCGAGATACGTTCTCCCGTTTAAGCAGCCGTGTGACGCCTTGCCGCAGTCTAAGCCATTCTAAGAGCCCCTAAAAACAGAGGGCTTAGATTCATGAGCGGGCAGGGAAGCAATCAATGAAGAAGATTCTGTTGGGGTCGGCGTTCGTGTTCATGACGAGCGCGGCTTTCGCCGCCGACATGCCGTTCAAGGCAGCACCTGCTGCGGCGCCGTTCAGCTGGGCCGGTTTCTATATCGGCGGCCATGCTGGCTACGGCTGGGGCGATTACAAGATGGCGGACCCCTTCGGCCCGGTCACGGGTCAGCTCGACCCGAAGGGATGGCTCGGCGGATTCCAGATCGGTTACAACGATTATATCGCGCGAAACTGGGTGCTCGGTTCGGAGGTCGATTTCTCTTGGGGCAATATCAAGGATGACGGACCGGCATCACCCGCGATCGCCAACCTATCCACGAAAACTGATTTTATGGGAACGGCACGAGCGCGCCTCGGTTATGCGTTCGACCGCACGCTGATCTACGCGACCGGCGGTATGGCCTGGGCGCATGTGAAATCCAGCGAGTTCGTTCCTTTTATTGTCAGCAATGCGTTTGCACCGGATACCTATCACGTCGGCTGGACGCTCGGTGGAGGGATCGAATACGCGTTCGATCCGCGCTGGTCCGTCAAGCTCGAATATCTCTACAGCGATCTCGGCCATTACACGCAAACAGTGAACGGCACTGCCCGCCGCGAGGATCTCACCCTCAACACGGTGAAGGTCGGACTCAACTATCGCTTCGGCGATCCGGCCCCGGCGCCCTCGGCGCTGCCCGTCAAGGCGCGACCTGCGGCGTGGACATGGAATGGTTCCTATATAGGCGCGCATGCCGGCTACGGCTGGGGCAAGTTCCATGAAGACGACAATGTCTTCGCTGTGACGACCGATCTCGACCCGAACGGCTGGTTCGGCGGTTTCCAGACCGGTTATAATTGGCAGTATGCGCCGAACTGGGTGTTCGGCATCGAGACCGACAGCTCGTTCGGCAGCGTCAAGGATAACGGCACGGCGAGCCCGAATCCGTTCACCGCAACTTCGAAGATCGACCAGTTCGGCACGGTGCGCGCACGGCTCGGATATGCGATGGACCGCAGCCTGCTTTACGCCACCGGCGGTTTTGCCTGGGCGCATCTGAAGTTCAACAAGTCGACGAATACGACCAGTTGGGACACGTATGAAGGCGGCTGGACGCTCGGCGGAGGTTGGGAATATGCGATCGACGCCAAATGGTCGGCCAAGGTCGAATATCTTTATGCCGATTTCGGCCATCGCAGCGATTTCGCAGGCGTCACCGTCGCGGCGCTCGGGACCAAATTGACCATGAACACGGTCAAGGCCGGATTGAACTACAAGTTCGATCTCGCCGATCTGCTCCGCGGTCGCTGAGCGAACTTTATCGCGCAAAAACTCTGGCCTACGCAGCGAGGCTCGCACAGGGTGCGTAAACTTGCCTGCGCTGCCGAGGTTTTTGTTTGCTCAGGGCGCCTTGGCTTAAATTCCTAAATGATTTCAACGCGAAAAAATTTTCGCGATTCCTTATCCCCAGCCCTCTAGGCGGCCTTAGGCTGTGGCAGTCCTGATCCACGAGGGGCGTTTCTCGAGGCGTCTTGGAATGGGATCGGGATCGGCGCCCGCGGGCGCGGCTCGCTGCCGCGCTCCCGGGACGGCATGGGGCCCCGCCTCCGGTCACTAGGAACCGGCGCGAGGAGCTCGCTGACGGAGAGGCTTTCGCCTCACGAAAAGCGCGGCCCATGCCGAGAAATCGCCGCGCTGGAGCGCTGCGAAGCGCCCGCCTCT
>Ga0209581_1000418_pt1 | contig 94123 bp, 145 predicted proteins | sample Coa_R2_FD_187160 | JGI IMG/M metagenome (GOLD analysis project Ga0209581, IMG submission 187160) | Surface soil microbial communities from Centralia Pennsylvania, which are recovering from an underground coalmine fire - Coalmine... | ecosystem: Environmental > Terrestrial > Soil > Unclassified ...
GAGAAACAGTAATATCTTTGCGCGCGTTAGTAGGCGTTCGTCCTCTAATTCATATATCACTCGCGGCAAGTCTGAAAGCGAGTAGCACACCATTCGGTTTTGCGCGCTTAAACTTAACTGCATCATTGATAGCATCTAGTAAAATAGCTTCCGAGATTAATTTATCCTCGCGCGCGTCTTTAATTCAATCTCAGCGCGTTTCTGGAAACGCGAAATTCTCAATTTTAGGTGAGGCAATAAATCACGGCGCGTTTGGAGAAACAGTAATATCTTTGCGCGCGTTAGTAGGCGTTCGTCCTCTAATTCATATATCACTCGCGGCAAGTCTGAAAGCGAGTAGCACACCATTCGGTTTTGCGCGCTTAAACTTAACTGCATCATTAGTGAACCATAGTTTGCAAGCGGGCGCGATAAATATACATCTTTTAGCTTCGGAAATCGCTTCATCTAAAATCGCGGGTGAATTAAGTCTATTAACGCGTGCAACATTGCAAAATAATACATCAACAGTCACGAGTACTCATTTAAATCTTTTAGCTAAAACGATAATATCTCAAGCAATAAAAGGTGAAATTTCTGTAAGTTTGCACGCGGTCGCGAAATTAACTCAAGTAGTGAAAGGAGTCGAAAGTTTACAATTTCATGGCACAGTTATTGCATCATCTCGCACTAAAGCTGAGACTGATATATCATCGCGCGCAACGTTTGTTACTAATATGCCTCTCAAAGCGTCGGGGATATTCGTTTGTCGCGCTCTCGTAAGAGCACAAATGAAATCACTCGGGGAATCTAATCTTTCAGTTAACGCAAGCGTATATGTAAAGAGCAAACTCGCCTTACAGCTTCAATTACTAAATAAAATAAACGCGTTACAAATATCCAATAAATCAGTTGCGCTCCAAACGCGCACTCTCCAAATTAGCAAATTAATTGCTGTCGGAATAACTGAAAGAGGCGATTTCGCGATTCTGAATACTTCATTTTACACATTAACTGGTGATGTTGTAAGCGCGGCGCGTCTAATTGATTACGGCGGATTCGTTGTAACGCAATCTTCTACATGATTTTTATATATACTTTCGCGGAAACGTCAATAAATGTAGAGAAAATAAGACTTAAATAGGAGTTTTTTATAATGCTAACTGATGTCTCAAATCCTATCTACCATAGGACAGCCTTTTACTCTCCCAAACATGGGGCCGTCGCCCTCACTTGATGGTAGTGCCGTAGCTACCGCGGCAACGGTAACTTCTCTTAGTGCGTCTCTCACAACCACAAAAACTAACGATATAATTATCGCGTGCGTTTTCGTAAATGGAAGCCCGTCTACAGTTTCAATTTCCGATGGGTACACATTATCTTGGAACACTAAAATAAATGGAGTAAATGGAATTTGGGAATTTTGGGCATATTCCGCATCCGCACTTTCGTCCGACTCAATTACAGTTTCATTTGGCTCAAGTGTAACTGCGGGCATAATTGTTTTTGGCGTAAATGGTGCGAATACAAGTTTGCCATTTGACCCTGCATTAATGCCTTCTGAAACTGGTCAGTCTAAAAGCGCGACAACTTTTAGTTTGTATTTCAACACGGATATTCCAAATACTTTTGTTTTTCAATTTTGGGGAACAGCTACGACTGGAGAAACATTCACAGTTCAATCGGGATGGACAACAATTCAAACTGCAAACACAAATGTCTCAATTGGTGCATTCTATCAAACATATACAAGTACTCAAACTCAGGTGCCTGCGACGGCAACAATAAGTACCGCAGCAGTTTTGAGTGGATTAATTGATGCATTACATTCTGCACCTTCATATATTATACAACCACCTGCGACAGTAGAATGGATAATTCACAACATTTTCTATCGTGCACCATGTGTAGTTGTTTACACCAATGGCACAAACACAATAATGACATTTAATCCAACAACTGGAGGACAGACCCTTGGACTAATTTATCATGTTTCAAATGCTCTTTATTTCGTTTTATATTGCACGAACGCGAACGCGTCAACAAATCAGTTCGGCTTTAATGGAGTAAGGAGTCTGTGATGGAATATGGCATATCAACCTCCATTTAATACAGATTGGTCGAGAATAAATTCAAAACCATTCGTAGTTGTTTCTCCCAACGGACCTTATGATGGTGGTGATTTTGGGCCTAATACACCGGGGACGCAGACGGCAGGGTTTCAGGAAGCTGTAAAGGCACTGGCTCCTTTCGGTGGCATGATATTTGCCAAAGAAGGCGTTTACACTCTTTATCAGGGAATAGACCTTGCTCCTCTGGTTGGTGCACAAAGCCTTGAAAGTGGAATGATTGGACAGGGAGGCTACCTCATCATTCAGGGTGAGGGAGCAATACACTATGGTACACCCGTCAGCGGTGGCAACGCAGCACAGATTTATCTGGGTACGAAGCTAATCTTCGCATCAACGGTCTCAAACCAGACGATGATTTACAACTCGACAGGCTATAACACGAACATAAACGCACAGGCTCTGGTGGTCGACCTTGAGCTGAGGGATATAATTCTCTATGGCAACGCCGGTAATGGCACAACTGGATGCAACGGTATAGACTGGTGGAACATCGAGCTTGGCAACGGCGGAGTAACAGGGTTGACAAACGTGCTGATAGCACAGTTCAGCGGTTCTGGTATATTCGCAAGCAACAGTCCACAAAACGGCCCTCTGTCCATGTACATAGATAATGTACAGATAACTGGTTGTGGTGTTGGCATAGGCACGTATCCGAATGATTTCGGGTTCTATGCGGGGCCAAACTTCATAAGAGGACTGACAATCACGGCGTGTAACACAGGAATCTCTGCCGACTACTGGCAGGACATGTACATTAATGTTGAAATCTTAGGATGCAACGTAGCCCTGAATATAGGGGGCATGGAGTCCTCGATTATTCAAGCGAACATAGAAAACTGTACCACGGCCTTTGAGTGGGCTGGAAGCGGTACTTCGGTTTGGCGTGGCTCTATCGTTTCCATCACCACTGAAAACTGTGGTTCGTCAAATGCAACAAGTCCGGTGAATGTCTTCAACTTCTCAAGTGTAAGTCTTTATTCCTGTGATGTTACACTGACCAGCTATCAGGCGCTTGCCACATCTGCCACATACACTACCCAACTGGTATTTACTTATTCAACATTTTTCTATGGGTCGAAGATACACCTGTTCGCCTACGAAAACAATCAATACGTCAGGCCACTGCTTCTCATCTCGTCACAAATGTATAACACAGAAATAGACGGCGCAGTTTACAATTCATCAACTGGGGGCTGGTATTACGGTGTGGCTGGTATCGGCAATGTTTCCCCTCTGCCGGTGATAAAGAACCTCATAGGCTACAACCCGCAGGGCTTCAACACCACAACTCCAGCAGTTCCAGCATCAGGAACCGCCCAGCAAAACACCAACCCCTACCCAGTCATCGTTTATCTGTACGGAGGAACAGTAACAGCAATCACAATAAATGGGAAGACAGTATTCTCGACGACAACAGGCTTAGCATTAGCAGGACAGGACTTCTACCTCAGCCCCGGTGACAGCATAGCAGTCACATACTCAGTAGCACCAACATGGATATGGTATGGACTATGATGCCCAACGACGACCCTCTCAAGCAGTTCGCAGTCAGAAAGCTGACAGGACATAATCACAATGCACTTCAACCTTGCACGGTAGCCTGTCCAGCTAACCCGCAGCATAAACGCCTGATACCAACAAAGCAGGAAACAAAAGAACAATTACTTCAACGTCAGGAGATGGCAAAGGCAGCCTCTTCGTTCACCGTCTGGTATTGCTACAACTGTGGCAAAAGGGTATGGACGAGAACTAAGGATGAAGAAATAGGCTTCTGTGCATTCTGCGGTAGCGAGAAAATCAAGCGGGAAGCAACGATAAACCTGCTGTTCTCCGAGATGCCAAGAGAAAATGCTTCAGTTGATGCGAATATCTGAATCAGACAGAAAAGTCATAGGTGCTGACGGAGAGGTCTGTGTAGTTCAAAGCAGAGAATACCATAACATATAAAAGATATTTAATATAGTCGCAAACTTTTTAATTAAGTTTCGCGTTCATTATTTCCTGTCTTGCGCGCGCAAACGTATTCTAAACTTTTTTTATTCGCGCTAATTTACGGGTTTGTGTTAATTAACTGGGTCGATTTAATTGGTGTGGCGCGTGACCCGCTTCACGTATACCATCTATGGCTAATCGCGATGTATTTCGCGCCGTTTTTACCTCTAGTTCTTTTATATGGTGTTAAAGATTTCAAATTATTTTTAGCTATGGGGCTTTTAACCTCGCTGATGAATGATTTATTTTACTTTTTCGCGAGTTTTGTTCTTATGACGGGCAACTTTACGTGGTCGCAACTCTGGTCGTTTTACGCGTTCCAACTCGGACTAGATGGTTGGCAGTATAAATGGGTATTTCAGGGCGGCATAATTCAATTTCCAGTTTATAGTTGGCTAATGGCGCTATCCATATACGCGCGGATTGCAATAGTTATAATTTCTTCTGAGTTATGGATACGTAAATCGAAAATCAAATCTTTATAAATAGAAATCTTTAAAAATATATTACGTTTAATACTATTTCAGAATGTCTTTTCCATTAGGTGGACTCGCGGTAAAAATTGTCGCGCGAAATCCGTGCAAAATACATATGGTTGTTGATGAGTGTCCAGATTCGATTGTGGGTGTTTACGAGAACACGAACGACCTTTCAACTAATCAGTTCGCGGGATGGATAATAAATAACATATTAGATACAGCGCAAACAATTAAAAATACATCCGGTACAGGTATAGCTGAAACTGTAAATAAGGCTGTTTCCACTCTCACGATTGTTGCGGGCACGGGTACCACGGCAGCCTCAGTTGCTGATTATACTCTTCAGACTCCTGTTTCTGGTTCTTCAGGTTCGATAGCTGGAACAGTAAGTTACACTGCGCCATCTTCTGGAACATCGGGGTCTTTCACGGTAACTGGCACAATTACAAATTCCTCGGGCAACACAATAGCATATTCCGAGGTTGGAATGACCATCTCAGATGGAACAAATACGTTTCTTATAGCTCACGACGTGTTTTCCGCGTTAAATGTCTCAAATGGCGGAACGCTCGCCGTAACATATACAGCAACTTACTCCTAAACGCGCGCCAGAAAATTTAAATACATATTCTTTTATCAATATTCTCAATGTCGCAAAATTTCATTAGTACTACTTCTCATGGACTGCAAATAAAACTTAACAACTACGGGTTCCCAATCGATTTTTATATTCAAAACGCGGACGGAACGCCAAAAGATTTAACTGGGTTATCTGCGGCTTTAAATGTGTGGGCTAATGAACAAACGCCCGTTTTAATTTTTTCGCATCCGTGCCAAATTTTAAACGCGACGCAGGGAGTAGTAGAATATGTCGTTCAGCAAACTGATTTTACGCAAATTGGAACATTTTATGGAGAAATTGAATTAACTGGAACAAACTATTTAGAAGATACACTTACTTTTACTATAGAAGTTATAAATAATGCGCCGGGTGGAATATAAATGGTTTATCAAAAACCGCTGGGAAATTATCCGAGCGTTTATGCGTTTGTTGTCTCATCTATTTTGCGCGGAAAATCTAAAAAGGCGATTATCGATACCCTAGTTTATCGTTACAGATATAGTCGCTACAACGCGCGCCACATTTATATGGTGTATAAGCGTAGATATTTCGATAGGGTTATAGAATTTCAAAATAAATTATCGGAAAAATTAGGTTCTACTGACCTGTTTGAAGACGAGATTCAAGAGTCCGAATGATGTCATTAATTTGTTTCTGCGCGTTTTGAATTTCTCTATCCTCAGCAATCATCTTTTCGATGCGTTTCTTTATTTGCTCTTTTTCTTCTTGTGCGCGTTTGTAAATATTGCTGTCGAAATATGAATTCACTCTCGCGGTTAGTATGCGCCTAAAGTCGCGCGGTCGAATTGCAGCAAGAGCATCGAGTTCAACACGGAAAAATCCATGTTCCCACTTTCTGAATCGGGGGTCGCGCTGTAACTTCTCGCGTTCTTCTTCAGATTCGGGGTCGTGCGGGAGAGAGAAATCGTTTATCTGGTCTAGAGTAACTGCAATTTTCTCGACCGAGGCCTTTATTCCAAATTCTTCGATGAGTTGGTCGGACAAATTACGCGCTATATCTTCTCCGGATGGGTCATAATCAGTTAATTGGAGAATATGTATGGCTTTCTCTTTCGGAATCAGTCTCAACCGTTCAGCCAAATCATGTATCTGCGTTACACTACTGTATCCTTTCATTACGACGAGCGAAACGCCGAGAGGGTCTAAAATTGAACGAACTGCACTCGCCATCGCATCTTTTTCAACCGTACAAATCACATAATTCGGTTGCTCTGTCCAGCGACTCATAGGTAGATTAATTTGTTTCGATGTCGCACTCTGGAGATACTTTATTATTTGAGCTATTTTCGCGTTTACTGCGTTATTTGGATGTTCGCGCAACTCGGAAAGTTCATATCCGGTGTCGGACTCGGAAATATATCTCCCCGAATTGTCTACAAGATAATTCCACGGAAACGTACCCTGCTTACGTGCGCGCGACAATATTACAGACAGTCGTTGATATGCGCTTCGTACATTAGGAATTACGTTAGTTGATACAAGTCTGTAGTAAATTCCTCTCAGTGTTGGATATTGTTTATATTCCGCGTAATATCCGCGTGCTTCTTCGATTGCTCGCTTAACGATTAAGTCGGCATCCAGTTGGACTTTCGATTTTTTAGCCATGGCGCTATAGAACCGGGGCTAACTATATAAATTTAATGTAGAAATTTTAGATTCGGTTTGAAAATCTTTTTATATATCTTATTTCAGAAGGTTTTCGTGTCAACTATATACTTAGACAAAAACGTGATTTTGTTCGAAAATGCGGATGAATCTATCTGCAAACATAAGAAAAATATAATTAGGGTCAAAAAAGGTTTCACTATAATTTCTTGCGCAAAAACAAAAAACCCAATCGCATTTTATTTCCCAAAAACTTTCACAGTCAGCAATGTTATAGATTTTCTAAATGCATCTCTCGATGATTTGGCACTTTTGAATGGAAGTTTTGATAGCGCATATTTGAATAAATTTAGCGCGGCCCTGTTAAAAATGAAAAATCTCGAAGTTATTCTACCTACTGAGGACTCACCACAGCGGGCGGTGGGTTGAGAATATCGTATATAATTTCAACATGTAAGTTTTTGATATAAAGAACAGTACCTAAAGTTTGTACGTTATCTCGCACGGCATCTCCTGTAAATTGCATAAATACATAATTGCGCGCTAGCTGTTTTGCGATTGGCGCGATAAGTACGTTAAGTAAATTTCGGATTTGGACTTCTATCGCGTAACGTTGTGAAATTGAATAAGCCCAAATCCCGATAATCAGTTTTGCGTACCACCTCTGCCTTACCGCGGGTATACTTATCCATTTAGCCTCTTGCGTGGTTTGCTGGATATATATAATGGGTCTACCAGTGTTCGCGCCTAAAATCATTTCTCGCGGATAAGTTGTAACGGCTAAAACGGGCGTACCTGAAACAGGGTCTATAATACGGTTAGAAATTAAATTTGCTAAAAATGAGAGAACATCGATATCTTCGCCTAAATTACCAAAAGGTCTGAATACTTGCGCACTAAGACCGAAATTGCTCGTTCCGGAGAAAGACACAAATTCGAGAGACATAAAGTGCAATAAAAAGCTTTCTGCGCTAACTTAAATTTAAATCTCTTGCAAAGCTAGTTGCATGATGGAAAAATGAGAAATGCATTATTTAAAACTTACTGCGTTTTTGGCTTGAATTTCGGAGCGAAATTAGAAATTTTGTTTGGGTCGAGTGGAACATTAGGTTCGGGCGCGGTCAATTGACGTTCTTCTGGCTCCGTAGACATTTCAGATGGTTGCGCGGGCGCGTCATTAGTCTCTTTTTGCTCATCGCGCAAATCTGGGCGCAAATCATATATGTTACAGCAGCCATCAGGCATATCAGGAATATTTATAGCGCGACACCAGTATCCGGTGGGACTATCATCTTTATGTAGAAAATATTCGCAACTTGCACAGTTGAAATGCCCGTTCCAATCTTCTTTACCCTTAAACTCTGGCAACTCGGCATAGCCATATTCTTCAGCTTGTTTTATGTAATCGCCGCGCCCCGTTTCAGTTAGCACTTTGCGCGTAGCCTTCTTTACATATTCCCCATATTTACCGCCCTTTTTGCTAGGTTTTTTTGAAGGTTCAATTTTATTTGTTGGAACTTTTTCTTTTGGTTCTGGTTCAGGTTCTTGAATCATACTAGACGAAGTGCTACCCGGTGTGGGCGTAAATCCATAATTAACATCAGTATCCAGTCCCTCAGCAGCCGAAGTATCACCCATGCTTGAGACTACTGGCTCTTCTTCTTTCTTTTTGTTTTTATGATTTTGCTTAAAGTGCTCAGTGGCAATAGCCGCAGCTTCCTCAAGCGTGTTTGGGAAAGCTGAAAAATCGTCTTCATCACATCGAATTACATAGTCATCTGACGCATCTTTATGGAAATATATATGAACCGGCCCCAAAGAATTTAGCCGAACCAATGAAGGCATATATTTCGAATAAAAAATTTCGATTCATATAAACTTTGCTAAAATTGTGTACATAAAAAACCTTAAATAATGGAGCGCGTAAAAATATATCGTGTCCGATACAAATACAGTAGTATACACAGATGCCAGTTATGTCATACGTGAACTTAACTTACAGCAATCTACGACTGACCCTACACAATATTATGTCTGGCTCATTCCGACTAGTGTAGATACAATTAATCAATTCGTTTTGCAAGCGAATGAGTATGCAACCGCATTATGGGGCGATTTGACATCGAACGAAACGTCATTTAAATTAGCGCGCCAATATGCCACAAAACTTGCAAGTTTGCGTTTGCTGCAAGAACAAGCATTAAATTGGCAAATATCGGGTATGCAGATGGGATTGGGAAATCTTACCATAAGTCGTTTAAACGCGTTAGAGCGCGCGCTAAAAGAAGTTAAACAGCGGCTTATGGAAGACCTTAATAAAATTTACACACTTCTCTCAGAAGTTGAAATGCACAACAATTATCAGCCACGTAATATCTATGAAGTTACGCACGGTTCCATGTACTGGGGTTGATAGAAAATGGCATCCATTCCAAATTTGGGGCCAGCCGCTTCAAATTTATCTGCTGCGGAAATAAATTATTTATTACTGTCATACAACCATTTTCTACAAACGCTCGGTACTACAATAACATATATGCAAGCAACATCTACTACAACTGATAGCTATTTACAGCCGGTCGTCAAATATAACTCATTCCAGATTCTGGCTCAAATAACGGACATTACCGAAAATGAGTATCAATATATGGAACCCGGTCTTGCGCCAGTTCACTATTGTAGTCTGTGGACAAATCAAGTTACTCCTCAAGTCGGCGACCATTTCATTTATAATCGAATAGAGTGGGAAATAAGAAACGTGTTTCCAGTTTACGCGGGTACAAATGCTATCATCTACTTTAGAACAATAGCTCGACGCGCTATTATAACTCCCAACTTAACTGCCGGCACAACTACACAGATGACTTAAGCCCCTTAATAACTTAGGGGGGTATGGTATCTTTTTCATCTTTCTTAGTTTCTAATTTTGTTATGCGTTCTTCTAGTTTTTTAAATAATTGAAGGAAATCTAAATCATATTTTATCTTTATCGTGGTTTTTAGGAGATTTAATTGACTCTGAGTAGTCTTATCTAGACGCTCGCTCGCTAAAATGCGCTGAATCCTTTCTAGCAATTTTGCTTGGTCTTCTGGTTTGGATAAATCCAAATCCTCAATCTCGACTAGCGGGCCGGTATTTTCTATATCTGCCATAGTCAATTACCTTAGATGATGTTTTGCTTAGAATTCTTCGTCATCATCCTCATCGTCGCTATTGCCATTTCCAGCATCTTCTCCGTCAAATAGCGATGGTACACCATAGAGTCTATCATCAGATTCCGATGTCGAGTTAAGCATTGGGTCATCTTGGATTACCGAGGGCGCGGAAGATTCTGGCGGAACGTATGTACCCTGAAATGCTTCTGGGGGTGCATCAACAACAGTTAGTATAATCTGGCGCGTTTCAGGTTTGACTTCAATGGAAACGTCAACCGGGGTCGTTTTTGTTAGTCCCGGTAAGATTTGTCTGAGCAATGATGCCCGTATTGATACAATTCGCGTTGCCGCGTGTCCTACACTTACTAATTTTACCATAAGAGAGGGGTTTATAGAGTTATATATAAAGTTTACCGAAAAAATTTATCAAATCTTGGTTGGATTCCACAAATCTCTTTGTAAATCTGTCGGAGTTTTACCTAATATATCCATTCTTTGTGCCCATTCTCTATAACTTACTTTATCTACGGGTTTTATTTTTGAAGTAATTAAAGCACCGCACCATGGACAGCGTAAAATACCTTCTACCGCACCGTATTTACCCCACCGAAATATATTTTGGCATACTGGGCATCTGAAAAATTCATAACGAGATATTTCTAAATTATAGAGTCCGGCTACGGTTCCCATTTACCGTATATTTTGTAATACTTGACTTATAAGTTTATCTATTGTTGCTCGGTCTAGTTTCGAAATGGTATCATCATCAAGTCCGTATGCAATATTTAACAATCTAAATAAACTATCTTTATAGTTTCCCTTAATCGCTAAATCTTGAACTTCTAATATCGCAAAAGGAGTAAGGGGTTTAGGTCGCATAACCCAAAATCGCGCAGGTTTAATTAGCCCATAATAAAGAAAAATTATAGCTACAATAATAGGAACATATAGAAAATCAAATGGAATTACTCTTAAAGATGATAATAACATTATTATCTCAGAGATAATTACCAAAATTGCAGAATAAACGTAAGGTTTAACCAAAAAAGGTGCGCGAATTTTGGGAAACTTCATCGTTATGCTCCAGCCCGTTTTCGGACGCGTCGATGTTTGGTCGTTGCTCATAAAAGTCTATTCTGAAAAACTTATGTGACAATAATAAACATTTCGCATAAAACGCGGGAGACATATATATACCCATTGGCGACTGTCGTAGATATTCTGTATTGTATAATACAAAATATCCGTTAGAGTCGGGTATTTTAGCGATTAAACCCAATTCTTCAAGATAATTTAATTCTTTTTTAGAGAGAGTGGGTAATTTCTCTTCGAGAAGGAGCATCGTCTTGATAAAATTTTGGTCTTTTTTAGGCAGGAGAGCTAAAAGATTTACAATACTAGCCGGTAAATATCGTAAAGGTGGCTTTTTGGAAGCAGTCAATCCTTATCAACTTTGGATTTTGGTTTTGTTGTTTCCATCGATTCCTGCATACTATAAGGCGAAGGCATGCGCACAACCCATGGCAACTCAGATGAAGTATCTTGCGGCTTTTCAGCTTCTGTTGCCACTTTGACCGGAACATCCAACGCAAGCAAGAGTTCATTTATTGCTTGCTCTTGGATTGCAGCCACCGCCTGAGCTAGCTTTTGATTGTTGTAAGTGTTACGCGAGATTTTGGAGTTCTCCAAAAGTTCTAAGATTTTAGCATATTCCCTAAAGTTATTCAGATGTTCTGCCTGCTTTCTATTTATAGACATATAATGTCGTGATATTACTTACTATATATAAATGTTTCCATACTTTTAATATTCAAAAGTCGGCAAAGTTTGGCGCTTCGTATCTGCATAATCGTTTTCGCTGGTTTTTATATCATCCGGGGAATTTTCAAAAGGATTTGCATTACGAATTGGATAGTTATAATTTTGAGGAATTGAATTTACTGCAATATGTTCTGGCATCCAGTCATTCGTTCCCCGAATTTCTTCTGTTTTCTCTTGAGTTTGCACCGTTTCAGATGCCGGTTCTAACCCAGTTTGTGGGGGAACTTTTGTCACATTTTTGCGGTTGTATACAGAATCTAAAAGTGAACTGAAACTATCCAGAAAGTCTGTATTAGGCCCGACCGAACCCTGAACAAAATCGGATGCTCCATTATTATATTGAATATTTGCATACGCGGAACCTGCATGTATGTTATAGTTATCAGCAATTTTCAATAACATCGATTGTATTGTTTCAATCGCGTCCATAATTTGCTCGCCATCTCCATAAAGCGATATATTAAATGTATATAGAATTCCCTGACCTTTCGCGGGTCTGCGCTGAATAGTAGCATTTGGGTCAAACTTCTTCAGTATGTTATAAAATAATTCAGCGTGTTTATCTTGGCGAGACGGCACCGCGCCGAGCCATTCATCGTAAATCCAAATTTCCCAATTTTCTAGAGCGTATGAGATTTTTTTACCAGTAGCGGGTTTCATCTCTGGGATGGCGGGAGTTTCTTCAGGCCCTTTAGGTTGAGTCGGTTTTTGTGGAGAATCCTTCCCTTCTGACGGTAATTCTGTTCGATTTTCCGTCTCAAAAGTCTGAGAAGGTACTTGTGGCGTGCCCGCATTACTCATATAACTCTCGTATAAAGAAACCGATATATAAATTTTTCATGGTAATAAAGACTTTTTCATATATCACTCATAGTTCGTAAACGCGATATATTGAGAAATATCATTTGAAATATCGAAGCGTACTAGCTCCCATCCAGTTAGAGCGAAACTAAGAGACATAAGTGTATCGTCAGTCATTCCGGTATCTTTTTTCCATAACTTCTTCCCAGTTGTTTCGTTTTGCTCCGGATAAACGGACATAAAATCACGAATAATTGACGTTCGTATCTCTTCATTTGGTTCATTATAAAATCGCACTTTATTTTTGGATAACATATCAAAAGTCTGGTCTATTATCCATGTTTTATCTGCGTAAATTAGAAGTCCCTGTGCCGTTGGCTCCGTTTTTATTGGCGTTCTAAATGAGCCGAGCCGAATTGTCGATAATTTCGACCCTATTCGTTTATAGAGGTCTGCATTCAGATAGAAGCCTTCTCCTTCATCTGCGATTACTGTAGTCACTGGAGTAGTTTCAATGAGTTGTAAAATGCGTTTATAATGTTCTGTCACATCAGGCACTGATATCCGTTCACAATTCAAAACATCAAAAGCCCAATCTCCTTCAAGAGTAGGTCGGGGCCTTATTAATACCCACGTTGTTGTACTTTTCTTTCCGCTGCCCCAATCTATGCCTGCGATGAGAATATCGCCAGTTTCAAATGCGTTACGAGGTAGCATGGGGTCGAAGAGACTCCACAAACCGGAGATTGTTATAGGATTTCCAACGCCTTCATAAAATTCGCCCATTACTTCATTTAACCACTGCTGTTTTGACATAGTTTTGCGTTTCTCTTCGAAATCGCGCTCCGTGAGCCACACACCCAAACCGAGATACTGTGACAAATGATATCCCGAGAATACGGGGTCTTGGATATCATTTGTTGGAACCCATTTCCCATTGCGCCATTCTTTTTTATCGCTTAAATTCCAATATTCTTCATAGCGCGTCTTCGAAAGTTTTGGTGTACCTAAAATCCATAAACGATGCAATGAAGAGTGTGAAAGTACCTCTCGCGCAGCACCGAGCGCGTCCGCGTTTATGTCTTGGAACTCATCAAGCACGAGCGCATTTGCAGAATAACCTCGTATCGCATCTAAATTTCCATATGCAGAATAAATGTGTATAGTTGAATCTCCCAGTTTGATGTTGTGCACATTTGAATCACGTCCAAGAAGCGGTTTTAATTTTGGAGATTTCATTATAGTACGTAAAAGCCTTTCTTTACTGAAATATTTCGCTTTTTCTTGGTCGCTCGACGTGTATATGTAGAAGCCCGGATATTTTAGCGCGTGATATAAAAGCTGATTTACGATATATGTAGACATCTCGACCTGTCGCCCTTTCACGAGTACTATATTTTGGGACGTATCATCATAAAGCGGAATAAGATATTCGCGCCCACGGAACCAATCGGCTTGTGTGAGTTCGCGTCCAGTGAGTCTATCATATTTCTCTGGTATGGCTACATTTTTAAGCGTAAAAATTGAAGGAGATGCTAAATCAAACTCTTCACTTAACTGTTCTGCATCTTTTAATAGCTTTTTCTGCTCTTCTTGCTTGGTTTGCTCTTCAAGTTTGGAAATTTTCTCGTCCAAGCGCTTAACCATGTAATTATACGCGTTGCTCACGCCCACTAATGAAAGCACGCACATATAAAAATATTTTTATTAGAAGGAATCTTTAAATACTAAAAATAAAATATCCAAAATTAATGACTAAAATAATTAGAGAAATTAAACGCGAGACAAACGTAACACAAACAACGAGTGGATTGGCAACTTACAATGGAGGGCCACTTTGGCAAACGGGATATAAATGGATAAATATATTTTGGGGTTCTTTCTGGAACGCGCCAAAAGATTTCACTACCGCACAAGTAGATAAGGCGGTCGCGGATATAGCAACAGACCACTCATACTGGGGAGGTTTACAGGAATATGGAGCATCTGGTGGAGATATGGGCTACGGTGTATTTGGTAATTCATATATAATTTCACAAGACCCTCCCACAACCATTGATGATAGTGCAATTGGGCCACAGATAAAACAGTGGGTTGTGTCCGGTACAGTTGCTGACGTAAATGAGAAAGGCGCTTACAACATCTTTTTCCCGCCCGGAGTTACAATAACGTTGCAGGGTTCGTCAAGCTGTTCCGTCTTTTGCGATTTTCATAACTTCTATAATGATGGCACTAAAAATTATTATTATACAGTTGAACCCTATCCGTGCACGCTTGGTTGCAATCAATGTACGGTATCTGCATTTGATACGTTGACACAAGGACTTAGTGAGGAGATGTGTATTTTACCAGAAGAAATTTTGCTTGGTGATAATAAACCGATTTCAGAATATGAAATAGGAGATAAAATTGTTGGAATGTCTGGATTGGATACAGTTATAGCTAAATTTAACAGACAATATGATGGAGAACTTATTTCTATTAAAGCACATGGTATGTTACCTATTATATGTACACCAAATCATCCAATTCTAACTATCGGGGGAATTACCCCAACAAATCATTCAAAACCAATAAGTTACTCTACACCAGAATGGAAACATGCAGAATTATTGAAAGAAAAACATACAAACATTAGCGGGAATTATTTATTACTTCCTATAATAGAAGGGGATATAGAAGTTAAAGAAATATCATTAGAAAAGTATTTTGAAAATACGGCGCTACTTAAAGCATTAACTATAACAGGAACAACAACACAATTTCCTCTTAATGAAGATACTGCTTGGTTTCTTGGCTTATATGTTGCTGAAGGCTCAGCAAATTTCAATGATGTTACTCTCGCTTTACATGAAAAAGAAATAGATATTGCAAATAAAGTAAAACTATTATTAAATAGCTTAGGATACAGAGTTACAATATCTCCAATTAAAAATACTCATGCAATAAGAGTATATATTGGTTCAAGGCATTTGTCTTCTTTCTTAGAAGAGTTCTGTGGAAAGGGAGCTTTACATAAAAAGATACCTGATTTCATCTTGTATCATAAGAATTTATCCTTAGTACGCGCATTTTTGAACGGATATATTGATGGTGATGGTTGCCGCTATGTTACCCGAAAGAAATATAAACAAATAATCGTTGAAACTGTCTCTAAAGTTCTAGCATTACAATTACAGTTAGCTTTTGCTCGATTGGGGCAATTTTTAGCATTGAGAAAAGGAAAGAAAGGTAAGGAACAATATATTATGGGTCGCCTTTGTCATACACACGATTCTTATCAAGGCTTACTTTCTAACACAAGTAAAGTAAAGAAAGTAGATAAATATCTTATTTCGCCAATATTATCGATAAAAAGGATACCCTATAAGGGTCAAGTTCGCAACGTTGAAACAACAACACACACATATTTAGTATCTAATGCAATAGTACATAATTGTGAGTTGGCTACTGATATGCAGCCCGGCTATGGTTGGGTAATAGGTAATGAAGAAATTTGCGATTATTGCGATTCCCACTTCGTTTGCCATCAAATCAACTCTGGAGAATATGTAAATGCGTGGTACAGTGGCAAATATAATACTTGTTGGACACCAAACTGGCCTCCTTCGAGTCCGTCTCCGCCTCCCCCTTCAACATGCCCAATAGCCAAAATATTTACAGGTACGTATAATACCTTCGCGAAACTTCTTCATCGTAAAACGCGATTATTTGCAGTTGTACCAGATGACGTAAAAAATGAAATAGAGAAAGACGATGATTGCGATTGCAATAAGTGAGAAATGGTTTTGAGTTTTATTACACAGGGATTCACTATTGGAACAATCACTGGAGCCGCATTAGGTACCATTTTCAGTGTTAATGGTCTTTTTCTTGGAGCGCTCATCGGAGCTATTGTTGGAATTTATATAGGGTCGAAAATAAAGAGATAAAAAAGTTAGCGTGAATATAATTGACACTAAAGCTCAGTTTTAAAATTGTTTGGGGCGATAAAAAATATACATATAATGAAAAACCTCTATATCCCGGTATAGATGGTATCATTGAATATTATTTTAATGATGGCGACTTTCCTTTCGTATTTCAACCATTTAAACAGGGTAATCATTACATACTAAACGGCAGAAATGCGTGGGGATGGGATGGCAACAAAGACGAGCCAACTTTAATGCCTTCAATTGTAATAGACCAATCACCGCGTTTTCGTGCGCATCTGTATTTTAAAAAAGGTAAAATAGAATTGTTGAGCGATTCTTTTAATATCGAAATTTGAACGCGCTCAATGTTAACAAAGCCCTGAAACTAATAGAAGTATTTGAATCAAAAGGAAATAAAGCAATATTTAAAAAGAGCCAAACTACCCGAATTGAACCATGGATTTTGAAGATTATCAAGAATATGCACATTCTACCGCGCGGTATAGTTATCCAAAATTGCATGGAAAGGAAATAAATTGGTTATATCCCGCGCTCGGTTTGGCTGGGGAAGCGGGAGAATTATCAAATAAGTTTAAAAAGATTTTGCGCGATTATGATGGTGATATGCCAAATGATATCTTATATGACATAAAAAGTGAAATGGGCGACGTTCTATGGTATCTAGCCGAAGTAGCTACCTGCTTAAATATCAGTTTGGAGGATGTAGCTTCATCCAATATTACTAAATTGCAGAGACGCCTAGCTAATGGAACAATTTCTGGGTCGGGCGACCACAGATAAAATTAAGGCACATATGGAACCATTCCGCGCCATATCGGTTCCGCGCCATGAAACAAGATAACCTCATGCGCTTTTAAATTACGTAAAATTTGTTCATCTATATTATACCATTCTCGCAAAACTTCCAAATCTTGCGGCAAAATATGTTGAAATACAAAACTAAATTCTGCGTTTGATAGAAAATCTTTTGAAACTGTCGCGGTGCGTCGCGCGGCAACTATATATCCGACTCCATAATTGCGTCCAATATTAACCAAATCATTTAGCGCTGAAGTGCGCATATAATCAAATCTGTCAATCTCGTCAGAAACTAGCATTTTATTGCGCTCTTCAAGTACTTTATTTATAATTTTATTTACATCTTGGGTTCGTCTCGGATTTACTACGTAATATTCCACATTTGGTTGCCCCTCTAAAGATTTAAGTGACCCCACAACATCTAGCACAACGAACTTGTATGATTTTAAAGGCCCTTTAACGAGATAACGTATAATATTAGATTTTCCCGACCCTCTGCGACCTAGTATCACAATACCATCTTCGATTTTTACTTTTAATTTCTGTGATTGCGCTGCGTCGCTCGGAGACCCATTTTGTGGCGCGTTCTGCGACGGCGTTTCGGGTGCTTTAGAATCCTCGGCACTGTCAGATGGAATATCTAATGCGCGCGGTTTGGGGCCGCGTGTCTCGCTCATAATATTTTGAAAAAACGTACATTAACTATTTAAAGTTTTAGGTTTCGCAGGGCGCACTAAATGCAAATCTGCCGGTCTAACTGTAAATGTTGTTTTATCTAGAGGCGTTTCCAGTTCAAACGAGACTGAAACTACGTAGATATCTTCTCGCGAATATGAATACTCGAAAATCTGTTTCGCGAGCGCGTGAAGAGATAGTTTCGAAGTATCTATATGTTTATCAAAGAATTCAAGAAAGAAAATTTTAAATTTCACAAATACATCGAAAGACAATTCATTATCGGGGCCGAGGGGATATTCGAATGCGATTGTAATTTTTGGGAGCGCGAGGTCGTTAATTTTAAAAAATTGCTGCTCTATTAGCATGATACTTTTTTTGAAAATGCGGTATATAAAGATAACGTTTAAATTTAAGTAATCCATTCTCCTATCTCGTGAGTTACGTAACTCTTACACAGGGGTCTACCCAGAAACAGGGCGGAGGTTTAGGGTTTCCAATTTTTATTCAGCAATCAACACAAAATAATCCCAGCAACGATTTATTGCAGATTGTTTCCGATGTTGCATTAAATTACATTATTTACGATATTAGAAATGTATATATTGCACAAATTCAGGGAATAAGTTATACATCTACACAAGGCCCATATACCGCTCAACTCCATTTAGCGCCTTACAATATACATTATCCGTCACTTATATATGTTCTAGTTCAAACTGCCGATTCGCATCTTAGATTTCCACAAATCAGTCCAGCATTACAAGTTTTTGGTGGCGATGTTTACAAATGCGTAATTGCATACAGAATGGCAAAGCCGCGCGGTGTATTAATGAATGTTGACGGACAGAGATTACTAGTTACAAGTTCAACTATGCCATCAATCTTCCTCGAATCGAGTGATACCTATCTCCTGACGGGCGGCGACTAAAAGATTTAAATAGAAGAATCTAGAAAAATATATAAAAATGCCTAAGCATGGAGATTTCGCCAAAATATATAGCAACTTTAAAAAACAGTATGGCGACCGCGCAGAAGAAGTGTTTCATCGCTGGCTAAATAAGTATGGACTCGACGACACAAAATCGCTCGATAGTCAGCGCGACAAATTAAAGTCGGAAGAGAAGCCCGGACAATATAGTTATGTGGTTCCGTATAAAGGTACGATATATAAGGTAGTCGCGGATATAGCATTAAATTATATTTCCGTAAGTCCTGAAGATAATCCAACGGACGAATTTTTTGTTCAGGGCGACCAAGTAAAGGAAATTTTTGGCCCGCATTGGGAAAAACTTAGCCCCGAACAGATTATAGGTTTTCTCGATTCCGCGGGAGCGCTTCCATCGAAAGAGATGATAAAAAGCGACGAACCACCACTTGAGGTTGAAGGCATAACAGACAGTCGATATGGCGAAGGTATTTCTTCTCCTCTAAGTCCGGCCCCGAAAATGGGTGTTCAAGGGCCGCCCATCGAAACAAGTCAACCGCGCTACCCGGGCAGTGGAACGGGGCCTGAACCTAAAGAATATGAAGAAGTTGAGAAGTGCCCTTATGATAGCTTCCAGACATCTAACCCAGATGAAATGGATAAACATATGCAAGAACATTTTGAACGCGTAAGACGGACTGGACATTTTACTGAAGAAGTAAGTGAGAATCAGGGTACGCCTGTTGATATAGCGTTTCATTTATTGCAAAATGGCTTTTCTGTAAATGATGTGGCACTCGAACTTGTCAAACAATTTGATATGAGTATATCACAAGCACGCCGAACCGCGAATGAGGTATTGAAAACTATGCCACCATTTAAGGGTGAGGAATATGATTTGTCCGCGCGCTGTCCGTGGTGCAGTCAAATGTTTAGTTCGTTTCCCGAGATGGTAAGGCATTTCAATAGCGAACATAAGCATGAAGAAAACGCATTTGTCCCGCAAGAAATCATAACTAACATTAAATCTTTCATAACTAATAGTTTAGACGCGGGTTACGACATCTTTTCAATTGTAGAGTGGATACAGCGCTATTACGATTTATCGCGCAATGAGGCAGCTAAAATAGTTGAAGAATTATCCGGAAAAGACATAAAAGAAAAACATGAAAAAACTCGATTTCCCGGAAAACGTGAAGGTTTTGATGATAGAGTTTTCAAAATTTTCGCGAATTATGATATAATTCTCAGTGCACTAGGCGATTATTTAATCATAAAGAACGCGAAAACGGGAGATACGTTAGGATTAATAACGGGACAAGATTTAGATGATATGCTCGGTTTTCCACCAGATGCAAATGACGTAGAACGCGAGCGGTTGGCGCGACAGGTTTCTCCAGCTACAATTAAAGCCGTAGTTGGTGAATGGTTATGGCGTACGGGCTTCCCAATAGAGAAACCGCTACCAGATTACGAGGAAAAATCAGAAGAAAAATCAGACCTTCAACCTCCAACTTCTCCATCGCAACCAAGTCCGCCAATGCCACCTTTAGGTACGGTCGTAGGTGGTGAACCCGAACCAAATCCTGAGGAGATACCTATAAAAGCAGGTAATGGAGTAGCTACAAACGATTTAATGCGCCAAGAAGAACGAGATGACGCGCCACTGAGTTTACTACAAAGAGAAGCGCGCGAATTATTGAGAAATCATAATTTTGAGACAACTGTAGCAACTCTCGCTGGTAAATACAATCTACCAATTTCAGTTGCACACGCGCTTGTAAGCGAGGTTTCATTAAGTCGCGCGGGATAAAATATAAATATGAGTTCCGAAAAATAGTAAATATACATGCCCCGTAGAGATGCAGATAAAGAATTAAAAGCATGGTTAAATAAAGTGGGTCATATAGGAGAAGAATATCTTTCGTTCTTTGAAGCTAAATCATATCCATGGAATAAGTGTATTCGCGACCAGATGAAGCGATATGGAAATAAAAAGACCGCGGAAAAGGTTTGCGGCTATATACGCGCTAAATATGGAAAACATGAAGATGCGCCCGATGATATTGAAAAAGAAGTATATGAATGTGTAGAAGATGGCTATGTTGGAAAATTTGAAGAAGTATCTGACCATATTTATAATATTCATGTAAAAGGCAAGAAGAAAGAAGAAGAATTAACATGTGAAAATTGTGGCTCTTCTGACAATGTACATTTAGACCCACATACCGACAAAGCCTTATGTCGTGAGTGTTATAATATTGTTCGGGGTAGATATGAAGAAGAGGAAGCCGAACCTAAAGTCAAACATCAAACTGTAGATAAGAGCGCGCTGGAGAATTTACTACATGATGATTCCATTCAAGTATTATCATGGGTTCCCGTTGGTGAGTCTAGTTACAAAATATCATGGCGCGATAAAACGCCTGAAACATCAGTACTTAGTCATCCGAGACGAGAAGACGAAGAAACCACCAAAAAAGAAGCTGCGCTCGTAATAGAAACGTGGGATAGCTTGAATCAGCTTATAAAAGACACAGTTAATGCGGTCTATAAAGCCGAGTCCAACTTAACACAACCCGCTTTTACGCCCGCAACATTGGCACCTCCGCGTGCGCAGCCCGTACCAGAAGCAATGGTAGATACTGTTATAAACGTCCCAAAGGACGAATATCCAACATTTCCAAAATCAATGTTCTTTGGCCCGGATTTCGATAAAATTGGAGATATCGTAAAAGATTTCAGAAAATACTTGATAGATATAGGCTATAATAACCCAGAGATATTGAAACAGTGGCTCGAACATGCGAAGAAAGCAGGCGCTGATTGGATGTAAAAAATTAGAAAGATTTATAAGTCTCACATAAAACCTATAGTACAATGCCAATTATATGTCAAACGCATCACGTGATTATAACAGATGATAACGCAGTAGACCATGAGAACCCTGAATGTGTCCTAATCTCAGCAGGTGGGTCGGTAATAGGAGCCTCGGGGGTTCAAGAACTTAAAAATACGCGTCCACCCGCTGAACTTCTGACCGAACAAAATAAACCGTTAAACAATTCTGCTCAACCTCCGAAAGACCCGATAATCACTACACCCGGAAATGGGCCGATAGTAGCAAATAGTCAAACTGTAGCACCATCTACAGTACAAGAGCGTAAAGTTGAGATTGTGGGTCAATATATAGTAGACCCAAAAACGGGGAAATTAATTCCGATGAATCAAAAAACGTAAATAGGGGCGCGCGATTAGCTACTTGATGAGCGATATCTATAAGACTAACGTAACCTTTTACCAGAAAAGTGATAATTTACAACTTTTTATGGTAAAATCTGAGAATTCTCCGCTGTCATATATGGTAATTTTCAATGGAGACGAGAAAATCTGTAGTTGTCCAGACTATTTCTTTAGAAAAAATGAATGTAAGCACATAAAAAATGCTACTTTATTTTTACAATTAGAGGATGCAATAACGGGGCTGCTTCAATAAAAGAAAGATTCCAAAGGTAGTGGGAGTAAATCTGATGGTGTTATTTTATTCGCGGCCAACAGATAAGCGCGCGCGAGCAAATAATAAAATACGCCAATTGCTCGCGTGTTGAACGTGTTAAACGGAACAATGTAATCAACATGCTCCAAAATTGCGTTTGAATTGCAACCCGAGTACACAGGTATATGTTGTTTGCTCGCTTCGAGAGCTAGCCGCGCCTCATTTTTGAAATCTTCTTCAGTTATACTTACTGACCTTTGCGGATTAGCCATATGGAAAACTTCTGGTCTGCCGCGCATGATGTCCATTAAAAGAACTACGCCCGTGTTAGATGAGAGTTGTGGATTAGATAAAATCCCGGGCAAAACACGCTTAAAAACGGTGTTAACTCCGGTTAGCTGTTTGAATGAGTCTAGTGCGTTCTCCGCATTCGGATGGCTTGAATAAACAAGTACTTCATTGGGATTATATTCGTTCAAAACTTTCCCGAGAAGATGTATTCTGCGCAAAATAAAACTGAGTGGAAATATATTCGCGCCATTAACCTGTTCAACATACGGACGCATATATCGCGAAACACGAGGTGATGCTATATGCAATCCAAATTCACGTAACTTCTCTTCTGATAATATTTCTGTTATGGATGCCAATTTCTAGGAATCGTTTAAATAGACCCTTATAAAAAGTTTGTTAGAAATTTTATGTTGACACACAGCGAGGTCGAAAAAAACGTAGAAGCTTTATTCATGGATAAAATGATAAATTATGTCTCAGCCGATAGGCGCGGATTGCACGTATCAAATTTAGTATATTCATGTATGCGCAAAGGATATTGGGATATGGTGCGTGAAAGCACGAGCACAAATCCGGTTCGGTCACTTGACGAAGACCAAGTTCTTACATTTGCGCTAGGAAAGATGGTTCACGAAGTACCGATTACTGATGCACATGAAACACCACTACAAATTAGCACACTAACGGGCACGACTGACGAGATTCTGAACAATGAAGATGGGAGCATTACAATTATCGATAAGAAAACTTGCACTACGCTACCGCTAAAACCTTATGAGCAGCATCTGAACCAAATCAAGTACTACGCGGTGATGCTTTATGAAAAACCGGAATATAAAGGCAAAGTTATGTGGGGTTGCGTACTTTATATCCAGCTTGGAACAGACAAATCTAGCACTGGAAAACATATAAAAGCTTTCGCCTTCCCTATAGATGTAACAGAAACGCGCGAAGAGTTAATAAGAAAAATCTCAATTATGAATGAAGCGATGAAAACTAAAGTGCCTCCAGACAGTACTTATAGCTGGCTCTGTAATTATTGTGAGTGGTATACACCCTGTAGATTACGAGATGCGAAAGATAAAAGATGGCGCGAGTTCTTTCCGCCTTCAGAACTCCCACCGGAAAACGAATAAAAATTATTGTTTACTATACAAGTAGAGAGATATACGATTCGCGTATCCTCCCGCGTTACGTCTGCTCACATATTGAGTTTTCACCAGTTTCATCTCACGAAGAACTGCCAACGCTTCATAGATACGTCCTATTGAATAGCCCGTGATTATTCGTAGTTGAGCTACACTTAGAGGTTTTTTAGAGTTTTTTAACGCGCCCAAAACGATGCGCTCGCGCTCGGTAAGGATAACTCGATGATTTTCGAGAATTGTCTCATCTGCAACTGAATCCAGCGTTTCGCCAAATCTCCTTTTAAGCATTTGTTATCACTCATGTACATATACTTGTTGCGCGGCAGGATGGAATGAGATTGTTACAGTACCAACTTTCTTTGCAGGCAATAGTCGTTTTTCTGGATATGTATCCGTGCCTTCCATATAAGATTCTAAAAATGAACCGGCTGATACAAATATTTTCGGAACTTTGAGTAATTTTCCGCGTGAATCTATAGTTAACACGGGGCGTTTTTCCGCAATCACGTTATGAGTATGCCCTGTGATATATATGTCTGCTTCAAATCCTGTCATCAATTCTTCAAGTTTATTTAAATTTCCACCCACTTTAGTTCCACCATAATAACTGTGCCCACTAAAGATTCTAGTTTGTGCCATAATTTTTTTGTTATAACGAAAACGTAAAAGTGTAAATGCAGAAAATCCTAGATATGGGAGACCTAAATCGCGCGCCAACTCTAGAACATATCTGTGTCCCGTCTTATCCGCTAGTGCCCAATCGTGATTACCTTCATGTAGTCCGAGTCCTCTGGTTTTTATACGCTCAAAATATTCTCGAACTTTATTATACTGTTCGTCAGGAGTTAAAAATTCGCGTGAAACTTCCATGTATGAAAATCTCTTATCAGTTTGCAATCCAGATTGTGCAATAATCGCGTCCGCGAAATCACCCAATCCTATCCAATAGCGCGTGGGGTCGGTCTCTATCGCGCGTAACCGTTCTTCAAATTTAGCTTTCGCAAAATTAACCTGCCCCACATGGATATCGGAGAGGGGTTCCAAGTTAATTATATCATCCTTTTTTTGTAGTTCTATTTCGTAAATTTGGGTATGCAAGTGCGACAGCAGCCTTAGAAATGAGCTATAATATAAGAGTTATGCGTGTTTTGGAGTATCAAACGCGCGGATGTCAACATCATGCGTTTTTAAGTATGCAATAAGTTCGGGAAAAGAAGCATTAACAGGTATGGGGGCCACTCGGAGTAATTCTTTAACGGAAATAAATAAATTTGGAGCTACCATGTAAGTAGGATAAATCACGCCTTTTACATATTTTTCAAACATGTTAGGTTTGTTTTGCGAGCAATTTTTTAATTTATGCGACCAGCGATTGACCTCTGCGTATATATTATTACTCGTATAATTATATATTATATTATTATATAATAGTATATTATACTTACTATATAATATATCGCGTATACTATTACTAGTGTAACTATCTACGAGTATTAATATATGCGAATAGTCGAGTCCGTTTGCAATCCCCGTAACTAAATTTAGCGCTTTAACAATTTTGTTATCCGTGAGAAAGAAAAGCGACGTACGCTCAAAAGAATTCGAATAAAATAACTGAGTCCAAAAAGTTTTATAGTCGTTGGAAGTTACTACAATTTTATCTATGTCCTTATCTAACATAAGTGAACGTTTAATAAAAGGTTCTCCATTGACGGTTAATAGTTCAGAGGGTATAGCAGCTATAAGAAATGCTATAAGCAGTTTCAATATGCAGCTACGCGTACAATTTCACTTTAAAAAGGTATCGTAAAAAACTTTAAATATATAAATTATATTTTGAATAAATAATGGCAACGGATACCGAGGAAAAGCAAAAGCGCTCATTTTTCGGAAATATTTCACGTTTATTTTCGAGCGCTCCTAAAAGCGAGACCACTCCTAGCACATTTACTGCGAGCTATAAACCACCAACGTGGTCACAATATGAACAGGCTGACCGAGGTGAAGCGTGGTGGAGACAATATGCATGGGAAGAATATGCTACAAAAACTCTCCCGGGTTTAGGTCTCGGATTCACAGTTTATCCATATATAGCTATTTGGGAAAAGATTTGGGGAGCCGTACCAACAGAAGATTACGGTAAATATAAGCAGCTATTTGTGCAAGACCCTCTAGTTGGCCAGACTATAATTTTACATTCGATTATGACACTGGGACAGGGTTTTGATATTGAATATCCGCTCGACATGGTTAAACGGGATGTTGAAGCATTTTTCCATAGACACGACATTTTCAACTTGCTTAAAATCGTCGTTTCAAATCAGCTTCTATTCGGGAATGCGTATGTTGAAGTAGTTAGAACGTGGGTATGTCCCGAGACTGGCCATGACTTAGAAGCGCTGCGCGTAAGTTGGGAAATGGATTATAGTCCGGAAACTGGGAAAGGTGGCTATTGGTGGACTGACCGAATGGATGTCGCATATAAACACAATCTTTTGTATCCTAGTCACAAATTAGTAAATCCATATGGAGAAATTTTGCGTCTTCGGCCGCTTGACCCGAGCTATATGAGAGTGCGAAGAGATGCCTATGGGACAATTCTCGGTTATATACAGTATTACGTCTTTCCTCTCGTAACTTTTCTAGCAGATGAGGTACTACATTTCCGCTGGTGGCCTTCATCGTGGACATATGAGAGCGTTTATGGAACATCAATGCTAAGGCCAATTCTATTTTACGAAGAAGCAATTCGAAGTTTCGAAACTCAGATGGTGCAGGTTACAAATGTCTATCTAAAACCTTATTTCCTCGTTCATGTTGGTGGCCCAAAAAATCAAGAAGCCACCGTTGAACAGTTCAATGCAATCAAACGCGCTTTTGAGAGTCAGCCGCCCGGCAGTAATATCTTCGTTCGTTCGGGCGCATTAATCGATGTAAAACCACTTGAAGCTCCAATTCAGCATTTGCCCGCGATAGAATTTTGGCTCAAATGGGCGCACAATATGCGATATTACGCGTTGATGGTTCCAAAAGCCCTCGTTGACCCGCAGGGTCTTAATCGTGCAACCGCGAGAACACTTGAGAATGCTTATTTCACATTTATATCAAATATTCGTTCATCTCTTAGCGCGCAACTAGAAAATCCGGAAGGCGGACTAATGGTGTTAATATTAAAATCTTTGTATGGGGAACTCGCAGACGAATTAATTAAGCAATTTGGCGTTCCACGCATAATTTGGAAAGCATTACATCAAGAGAACATTCAAGATAAAATTGCGAATATTTCAGTTCTGTATGAAAAAGGTTTAGTTACATTTAATGAAGCGCGCGAATATCTCGGATGGAGACAACTTTCTCGTAGCGAGATACGCGAACTAACGGAAATGAGACTCGGAATGAGTGGTGGAGGCCCCGTTAGAAAGACTCCCAGCATGGCAGGGGGTTCTCTCGAAGGCCTAATTGAAACTGGCGCTCCTGAGATGGAACTTTCTTCACAAGAAGTCGAAGGAACTTCACCACCAGCACCAGCAAAAGGAAAAATGGAAGCATTTAATTCGATAGAAGGCACATTTAATGCGATGCGGAACTATGACGTAGATTTATATATCGCTCACCTTTTAGACCAGATACAAAAAGAGATGGCAAAAGGTAATGTAGAGACAGCCAAATATCTACAAAATATAGTCGATGAAGAACTCGAAGATGAAGAATAAAATTTTACATAAACATTTATGTACCGCACGCACGGCTGATTGCCTATGTCCGACAATGACAAAGATTTCCTGAAAACGTTTCTAAATGAGCGAATGAATTATTATGCAAATAAAAAAGCCCCTACCACAATTTCTGACATAACAGAAATTGGGCAAACTATGACTGATGTTGAGGCTCAGGTTTTGGCACTCCAATATTATTACGTATACTGGGGTTGTCCATATTCCACTGCGGGCCTGCATGTGGATGGCCCTGTGAAGACCATATGCAATTGTAAAAAGTGTAACGGGCGCGAAGTTATAGCACAACAAGAGCGACGTTTTTCACTTTTAGCTAGCACAGGTACAGATAATACCGTGCTTTTGATACGCGTTCCAGCTTTCTTATCGACGTTCCCCTATTCGCCGACCGAAGTTCGAGACGAATTCGAAAAACAGTTCTTAGGAAAGATTGTGGTTTTTTCTGGAAAATTTGATGGAATGCGTGAAATAACTATCCAAGCCACGCCAAAGTCACCGTCTATGCGAGTAAATGCTATGGAAATTAGTGTGAGCAAATTAAAGATTAAAGATGTTAATCCAGCAAAGTCTGTTACTTCGACCGGTGATAGTAGCTCCTACCCCTCGAAGTCATTTTTGGATGACCCTGCAGCCCAAGCAACAATAGCAACACTGAAAACTTGGATTAAATTTATTGCTCCTGATTATACAGTTGCTGAAAGCGTTTTGCGCGAATATGTCACAAATAGACTTCATCTAGCTTTTGAAATGGTACAACCGATGTTTGAAGTTAAAGAAGTTGATGGAATAAAGAAATATAAATTTAAATCAGAATATTTCTAGTGAGATTGTCTACATATATTCTTTCGCTCTATCCACGTTTTCCAATCTGCGCGCGCTTTTGCTAGGTGACACGCGCCACAAAGTTTGCGCGTTCGTTTACTGTTGAACGCACAACCACACCAAACGCACGTAAGTTTCATAGCGCGCGAGTAAATAGATACGCACTTTCGCCATCAGGATAGTATGCCGGAATAAGAATTTCAAGTTGCCAGCTAGCCTTACGATACACACGTTGTGCATTCTCATTAGATACGCGAACATGTAGATAGGCTAATTTAAGATGAGCATTTTTCGCGGCAGATAAGAACGCATGAATTAAATTTGTCGCGATTCCTAATTTCCTATATCTCGTTTCAACTGCTATTGACGCGAGCAGTGCAGCTTCAAAATTTGCGTTTAGATAATTAAATTGCTGTTTAATCCCGAGTAAATAACCTAATACTTTATTACTTTTTTTATCTACCGCAACAAAACTTAGATGTGGAGGTTTGGTAAGCCAAACTTGCCAAAACTCGCGAGGATAGTGTTCGGGCATAGATTTTTCATTAATTTTAATCATATCATCTAAATGGTTTAAAGTTGCTGGTATTATTATATACAAAACTTGCACAACATTTAAAAAGTGGGATATTTAAAGTTTTTCTAATTTTGATTATCGCAAATAAAAACGAACCCGAAAATTATAAAAGTTTGGCTGCGCAATTAGCAAATCCGGATGAAATAAAGATAGATTTCCTAATCGTGGGTGAAAGTAAAAAATATGCGATAGAGCGTAAAACTTTAGCCGATTTAATTGCAAGTCACCGTGACGGGAGAATATGGGAACAGTGCAGTTATTTAAGTGAGTTGCGCGAACAGGATTATAAACCAATTATAATTATTGAAGAAATTGACCGCTGGAAAATTTTCAAATTCCAGCATGTAACACTCGCACAATTAGATGGTATATATATTGGAATCGCATCTTTCGGAATTCCTACTATTCGCGTTAATTCGGTTTCTGAATTTATTATGGTAATTAAAAAATTAGATGAAAAAGCAGGTAAAGAAACAAAATATGTCGCGCCAATATTTAAAGCTAAAAACAGAACCCCATATGAGATACGTGTAGATATGTTACGCCAATTAGAAGGAATTGGCCAAGTTACCGCGGAAAAAATTTGGGAATACTGCAAAACATGGGAAAATCTTATAGAATGTATTATAGAAGAGGACGGTCAATTGATGGAAATTGTGGGGGCTAAACGTTTTAATCATTTGCGCGAAATTTTTGTTAGCTAAATTTAACATAACGTTTATATAAAAAGCAAAATTAGCGGAGAGTACAATGAACTTCTCAACATCTGCAACAAAAAGTGCGAGCCTCGTGACATTCTTCGTAATCGTAGGCTTCGTTCTGATACAGTTCGGCACGCTGAATTTCGCTTCACATCCAACTTTGAACGCCACTCTCATGGTACTGAGTGTAATTGGCGTTGTAATATTGTTCCAATTCGACCATAATGTACCGGGTCTGTCTGCGCAAGAACAGACATATTTAGTCATGGTCTCAACCCTTCTCATCGTCGTTGGAAATATAACTCTCCCAATGAATGTACCATGGTACTACCCTGTAGCGCTCCAAATACTCGGTGTCATTGGTTTCGGCCTAAAGGAAGCACTCGGCGAACTACCGCCACCAACTACTTCCACAGACGGTCTAGAAAGTGTTAAGCGATTTCTCCGACAATCCGACGTTGCTCTGGTAACATTTCTTGGTGGCGTAGTAACACTAGTAGTTCTAGTTATGCGGCTGTTCGGAACAGTGGTACCATCTCTGAGCTTATCTATAGCATTTCCTGCATTGGCAACGACAGTTGTATGGCTTATAATCAGTGCCGTTGTAGCATTTTATGCAGCAATTTCAAAGTAAGAAACACAATAATAAAATATTCACCAAATGTTTTTTATTTTTTAAAAGCTTTACTGTAAAGTTTAATAGAGAAAAGGTTTAAATATAACAAAATAAAAAATAAAAATTGATATGTCGTCTGTAAGTCTTTCGATTATATCGTATGCGCCAATACCCGGAGTTAGGATATTTTACTGGGCGAATCACACTGGTTCGCTTGGTGTACTTTCTACCGGCACGGTTACTGAAAACTGGGCCAACTCCAACACGCCAACCTATACCGAATCCCATAGCGGTACTGTAACAGCGTTTGGGTCGGGTGGGTCAGGGCAGGTTCTCTGGACATCCTAAGCGCTACAAAATATTTAAATAAAACGTTTTTATATTTCCTTTTACGTATGTCTAATAATCAGTCTCCTTATCCGTACGCACAAGTTCTTGAAGTAAATCAACCTTCTGGGTCACTTCCCCCTGAACAGCAACCACCTCAAAAAGAACCTCCCACAAGAGAGCCGTCTCCTGAACTGCCGCCAAAAGAGCCGCCAGAAAAAGAACCCGAACCAGAAAAATCGTCATCATCGTTTGAGGTTCCGCGGAAAATAAGAATACCCGATAGGTTAGCGAATGATGTAAAAATTTTGGCGGAATATGCAATTAAGACTGATGGAGAAGCGGGAGGTTTCTTGGTAATTGGATTGCATGGAAATGTCGGGGTTATCTCAGAACAATTGGGAGAAAACCGCGAGATTGTGCTAAAACCGAATGAAAAATTACATGAGGGAGAATTATATATAGGAACTGTTCACTCACACCCTGTATGCGTAATAGGAGATTTTGTTTTGATAGAAACGGAACGAGGTCGTATTCCTATAAAGGATGTAAGAGTAGGAGATTCGGTATTATCATATGGTGGTGTTTATCGCAAAGTAATCGACAAGATAACTTTCCCATACAGAGGAAAACAAACAACTGTGACAATTGATTTAAGAAAGCCGAAGGAACATAAGTTTCAAAAACTTACGACAACTTTCAACCACCCATATAGGATTTTTAGAGAAGGAAAAGAGCTTTGGGTACTTGCTGAAGAACTTAGAATAGGAGACGAAATATTTGTCCCGGAATATCTACTCAATTTCTGTCTAGTTTGTAAAAAACCGATAAATAACATCAGCCAATATTGTTCTAGAAAATGCCGTTTTATTCACAATTATAATCCAAAAAATCCAAGCGAAAAATGCTTTTATTGTGGAAAACAAATCTCTGGTCGCTATCCATATAATAAAAAGTATTGTTCTTTGAGTTGCCACATGAAAGATGCTCATCAAAAAGGACTAGTTCCTATTCACAAGTTTGACAATTTTAATCCAGAATTCCAAAGAAAAGCCAAATTAGCAAGATTCAAAACAGCAAAGGGAGGAAGTCGTTGGGAGCGCGTTGTTTTTGATTATTTAAAAAAGATGGGCGTGACTGGACTTGAGAAACAATATCCTGTTCAAATTGGAACGTATACTACCTATGCTGGAAAACGAACTATACCTAGATTCATTTTTATGGATATTGCTATTCCAGAACGAAAGATTGACATTGAGATAGACGGCGAATTATGGCACAGAATGAGAAAAGAAGAAGATGAACAACGAGATAAGAAGCTCGAAGAAATGGGCTGGACAGTTATTCGAATTCCTGCTCGTCAAGTAGCTTCTAACGCATTTAGTGAAATTCTTGCTCCCTTATTTAACATCCCTCTTCTTGCAGACCCCCCAATTAATTTTGTTAAAATACCCATATTGAAAGTTGAAACTAAGACAGCTTCTCATGCACATGCTATAGGATTAACAATAGAAGGAAATAACTATGATGAAAATTCGGTAGTAACTAACGGAATTCTAACTCATAACACAGATTTACAATCGACTGGCGACGTTATTAGTTTTCTCGCGGATGAAAAAGAGAAAGTAATGCTCGTTACGGGCGCGGATAGTTCAATTAATATTTCATTCAAAACACAATTTACAAAAGAAGGCGATTTCTCACGAGATATACGCGAGCATTTCAAACAAAAAGATATGTTAGAAATGTCGAAAATATATGGATTTTTGTGGTATCGCGGAGAAAATTTCTCAACCGAATTGGAATTACAAACAAAAGAACTTGGCGAGTTAAAGTTGCAACCCATAGAAGAAACGTGGAATATAGAAGATTTGCTAGAAGCGCTCGATATTAAAGGCTCGCCCGAGTTGCCAAATGATTATTCAACAAAGAAGTATCCGAAGAAATCTAAGCAAGATGAATCGCGTGGAATGACTCAACTCGAATTAAAACATTATATGGATAACTCATTTAAATTGCTCTCGGATATTGAAGAAGGTTACGCTAGCGCGGGAGGATTTAGTAGAGATATGGCTACGCGGATAGCTAACACATTTCCTAAGTGGATAAATTCTCTCAATCGTGTTCTAGAAGGCGTTGATGACCCCGAGTTATATAAGCGCGCGATAGAATTACTAGACCGAATACAAAATGTTTATGGGCTTGCGGTCGATACGCTTGGTGGAAAAACGATGGTCGAAGATTATAGCGATGTCGCGGAAAATTTGTTAACCAGATTACGTCCTAAACTTCAAAAACTATTTAATGAGCTAAATTATCTAGAGTCTATATACTCAAAACAGGGCTATTTCGATTCTAAAGAGTTAAACTACATTCTGTCCGATTTTCCCGAAATGGTGGAGTTAATTAATAAATTGAATTTCGAGAAAATAGATAACGCGACCGCTTCAAAACTTTTTGAAGCAGTTGAACGCGCGTCAAGTCTTTATAATTTAGCACTGGCTCAAACACAAGAACGTGACCCATTAGTCGAAGAGAAATAACCGCGCAAACGAAATATTTATAATGTTAAAGTCTATTAGTATATTTAATTGAGCGCGAGCGGAGAAGTTTCTTTATCAACGACAGCTTCAATAGGTGGTACCTATTATCTAAATACAGAAAGTTCCGTATCTTTAACCGCGTCAATTATAGGTCAAAATCCGCCCGGGCAAATTCAAATAAATAACATATCTTTTAACGTAAAATCATTTCAAATTTCTAAAGCCGCGAAATATAGAATTTATAGATTGCCTGCGTATGGGTATAGTACCCCATCCGGATTCACGTATGCAAAATCGTATTCAGATTCAATACTTATGCTCGGAGCATCCAATCGCGTATTTACTTTAACATTTGAAATTATTTCTTCCGCGCAATTAGAAAGTCTTCTTCAGCAATTTCAAGCTCCCAGTTTGCAGTTATCAGAAGTGGACGGTACATTACATTTAGTCGCAGTTAAAGATATACAATCAATAACATTCACGGGTGGACTCGTGCAAATATACGAGGTTCAAGTCGAATTTGTTGAATTAAACGCGTAGATGTGCACGCTAATAAAGAAATGTTTTTATACTTTAAATGCGCGATTAAAAACAATTGAGCCAAATCGTAAGCAGCCAAACAGCAGGTATCTACCAGCAAAATGGACAGGATGAACAGGTTCTAACTGGTAGCAGCCCCGGATTATCAATAAATAATATTGCATTTAATAAACCAGTACAAGCAGGAAGTTTACTTGTGGTAGCTGTAACTGCTACATTACCTTTCGGAGGATTTCAAAATTACGCTTCTTCTATAACTGATGCACTCGGTCTCTCTTGGTTTACAACCGAAGAGAGAACTAATAATACAGTCGCTAGTATATATTATGCATGGGCATCAGTTGGAGGTAACGAATCTATGACAGTTGGATACAGCACAAATAACTCGGGTTATACGGCTTATGTTAGTTGGGAAGTTTATGAAATTCGTGGCGCATTAAATTATAATACAATAGGACAAACAGGTAATGGAACCTCGCCACCGGCTGGTGTTGCGCAGGTTATTAATTATAATATAGGAGGTCTCTTAATATCTGCTACTGGATTATACGAACTCGGGGGTTTACCTACCCCAACTTTAGGTTTTACCACTGATAGAGTTGTTTCTTCATATAGTCTTATTCAACATAATATACCTTCTTTAAATGGTTCAACGCAATGTCTAGTTAATTTCCCTTCTTCTAGTACGCAATATTGGGCTAGTGCGGCAGTATTCTTCCCCGCAGGTATTCTACCGGTTTCTTCTCCAAATAATGTAGATTATACAAATCAAGTAGAGTTATTTAGTGATTTCACGATTCCTTCTAATGTTCTTAAAACAAATATTATAAACGGTCAACCAGATGATATGTATCTCTTTGCGGGTTGCTATACTTATCCGACACTAGTAAATGCCACAACAGCAAGTGACCAAGCTTCAGCATCAACCACATTATCTATATTATTACAACAGACTACAGAACCGTGTGTAATAATTGCATGTGCGGTTACTAATGGTAGCGGAGTTTTTTTGAGTAGTACTTCGCTCGTATGGCAACAGCGTTTTGCAGATTCTACAACGGGTTTATATGAATGGTACGCTATCGCCGATTCTCCACTATCTAATGAGATTATCACATTGACAACATCAAATGTATCTGATTCCTATTTACAAGCTATTGCATTATATGGTGTTACTTCCGAATTCACACTATCTACTCCCGTCGAAACGACCTTAACTAGTGCAAGCAGCACTTTGAATTATTCTTCATCGGGAAATGGAATGACAGTAATTTTTGTGTTTGATAGCGATACAAATGCGGGTATTTATGCGCCCGTAAATTACGGATATGTTACAGTTGCTGGTAGTTATGTAAATCCATATTCTCAATTACGTTCATACATTGCTGCTACTGGCCCCGGTAATAATATTCAAGTACCCTTCTCTTTTTCAGGACAACAACTTTATGGTGTTCCAGCTTTAATAGATGGAATATTTATCGCTTCTCCATTTTTACAGATATCAGATACGTCGAATCAGACATGGAATGTCCGACTTGCAAAATTGGCTCCATTACCAGACGCGAGCGAAACTAATTATACTCAGGCAGGTGATGGTTTGATGTTTTTTGAAATTTATACAATATTAACTTCAAATATTGTTCATAGTACTGTTACTTTATCTTTACCCCACTTTAATCTTCATGGTTCCGGTTATAGTGAAGTATACGTATGGAGATTGCGTGGCGTTAATATTAGTAATCCTTTTGATACAGATGCATCTCTAACTCAAATACAAGATTTGGGTGCAGTTCAGCCAACAATTACTTTTAGTACTATAAATTCTAATACTTTCGTTTTTCCTATATTTTTCAATGAACATCATAACGACCTTTTTGAATCTGTATCTTCTTCATCTTCTAATCCATTTTATACTATTATTGGAGATTTTTCTATGGGCGGATATACATTATTTTCTTCTTCTCAAAATAATGTAACATTTACAGCGAATGTTTCATCTATAGATTCCAGCTATCGTACTTTCATCGATGCCGTTGTTGGGAATGGCAATTTATCAGTGATTTCCGAAGGTTTTACCCAAATAAATAATGGAAATCCAATACCTTATTATATCACAATGCCTTTAACGACACAGCATTCTAATGAAGGCGTTGTTTTAGTAGCGTTAGCACAAGCCGATACGACTCCCACACAATTTTATGTACCACCGCCCCATTTAATAGTTGATACACTAAATACAAACTGGAATATAAGATTTGAAAAAACATCCCCGTTTTTCTTAAAAGAATTATGGACATATTCAACATCCATAATAACTAATGATATAATATCGTTTTATATTGAACCTAATGCTAGTTATATAGCTTTAGCAGCTATGACATGTATTAATACGCCTCCGACAGTTTTTGATAGTTCTTTTTCCAATCCTAATCTTACAACTACTATCAATTCGCAACTCGCTTATAGTGGAGTGCCTGTATCATGTATAAAACCTCCTGCTACAGTGTTTTTATTAAGTCCTATTGGAGTTGATGGGGGATTTGACCCAAATGCGACTTATTTTCCTAATACACCTCCTTTCTCAAGTGGCGGAGCATATTATATTGTTAATAGCGCATTTGAAAATGTGCCAATCGGGGGCGTAACATCGTTTTCAGATATATATTTTATCTTTAGCGACGTAATCTCCAATAATTATCCTCAAGTATCCGCGACCGGATTTCAGGTTGGCACTGACACAACAATGTTAGTTGTTCCTCAACAGCATAGTAATAGTTTTAATTTGTATGTATCAGGTATAGAAGGATTTGACCAGCCAGTTTCTATCGCGTATGAAATTGTGCCAATAGCAGGAACTACAGCGCCATGGCAGGGGTCGATAACTTTTTCACCTTATCCGCCTTTACCTGCACCATATTATACAACAGTAACGGTAAACGCGGGTAATACTCCTCCCACAATTACTTCCGCGCAGGTTAATCCAAATCCGCTCACACAGGGAGCGAATACGCTCGTTCCCGCGTCATATCAGATTAACTTTTATGGATATTATTTAAATGGTAATGTAATTGAAACGTCGGCAACACCAACTGTAGTTTCTGTAGTTGTTCAGCAAGCACTTCAATATTCAATCGGGATTTCGCTTGAAAGCGAGACCGGAGTAACCTTATCACCACAATCTTATTCGATTACGGATGCTTCATATTATGAACCAGCAAACATGCTTTATCTATGGTCTGCTAAAATTCCTTTACCATATCAAAAGAACATATGGTACACAAACGACGGTTTATGGTGGCTGTTCTTTTTAGATGGTGTGAACGCAACTCTATCATATGCAACTAGCCCCGACGGGCAAACATGGACAGTTAACAATAGCGCGCCTCTAGGATACAATGGAAATTCTGCCATGATAAATAGTACAAGCGCATCACGGGGTGGAAACGCATCACTTTTCTCTATATCCTATGACCCAATAAATAATCTATTTTATTACGCGTGGGTAGATAACGCAACCCCGACACTCATTAACGTTGGTTCATTTAACCCAGATGCATTCGGAAACGCGAACAACATAACGCTGCTAACCGCGCAGAGTTCGCCCTCATCTGAAATGATACAGCTTGCAACGAACGCATCAAATATATATATCGATTCAGATTCTGCTGGAGACGTATATGTTGGCGCACGTTGTTCGGGCAGTAACACACAAGTATTTTATTCCGCACTCCCCATTAGTCCGAATGTTCCTCCGCGAACATGGTCACAAATAACGGGTATAGCGAAAGTAACGGATGGAAACTATTTTATCGCGCTTAAACATTTAACGGATGCAAACGGAAATGGACATGAAATGGCTATCACTGGAACTGGAACGGGGCCGATTAATATAGTTGATATATCCGGCACTTTAACTCCAGTTTCCACGATAAATAACTATGAAATAAATCAGGGCGGAATAGCCGCGTTAACTAAGGATAGCGCTAATACAATATACTTTGCCATGCCTGAATATATTCAGCAAGTATCATCATCTACTACGTTTCCAATGTCGATTGGTTCTTCCAGTAATGAATACTGGGCTGAAGTAGGTGCCGTATTCAATGGCGTTGCAACTCTATATAATGTCTATACTTCATCTAGTAGCTCTAACTTAACTTCTGCGATATCTGTGACTCAGGGACGGACATATATTTGTGCAGCTACACAGAGTGTAGGGTCATCTAATACGAGTATGACAATATCGGATTCTTTAGGAAATACATGGACTTTAGTGGGAAGTATAATAGATACTAGTTCTGGTCAATACGAAGGCGCGGCTATTTGGTATATGATAGCAGCAAATACAGGAATTGATACCGTAACTGTAACTACGATAGGAACTAGAAATAGCATGGCTATATATGAAGTGAGCGGTGTCAATTATACAAGTGAAAGTCAAGCAACAGGAAATGGAACTTCTATTTCCGTATCAAATCAATCTTATAGCTCAGGCGCATTCTTAGTCGCAGCCACCGGTCTATATTCGAGTGGTAGTACTCAAAATGGTACACCTAACTTTACTATCGATATTAATAATATGAGCTATTCTATAATTGAACATTTTGCTTCTTCTACTATTACCAATAATTGTACATACTTCACATATTCAGTTAATACAAATGAGATTTCTCCCGAAACTATATTAAATACTAGTGCGTTAGCATCGCCTACTATCGCGCTCGCGTCTATAGCTTATGATGGCGCACAAACGTTAGCTATTACCGCGCTCAGTGTAAGTGGAACAGATGAATATATTTCCGTTAGTACTGACGGGGGTACAACGTGGAGCAGTTTCTATCCATTTGACACGGATGAAGCTATTGTCACACCCGCGCTTGATGTAAATAATGGCGCAGGAAACGGATTTAATTTCGCTTTTGTTATGTCGCAACTAGAAAATTCGCGCGGGCCATGGTTCGGGCAAAATATTCTAAGTTTTGCATCTCCAACTACTACGTTGGATAATTTGGCTCCTTTCATTCCGATTCGCGGGCCTACCATATATTGGGCTAGCACAGGTTATCAGTTCGTGGGAACACAAGCCTCAACGTCCTTAAACCAGCCTACGACTATAACTGCTAATCTATTGGGAGCATATCCAAACGGTGTGAGTCCTTCTAAATTATTTGGCGATACAATTGAAGCCAGTCAGCCCATAACGATAGCAGCGCATACTGGAACGGCCACATTACCTTCGGGTAAAACTACGACTGTAACTATTTCTGCATCCTCTTTACAATCTAATTCGATGGTAGTTGTTATATTTGGCGCGGATGGAACGCCCGGAACTGTTTCTATTAATGATGCGACATTTAACTCTCGCTTTTCTGACACTCAATTAAATCTATATTCATGGTATAAATCAATTACGGCTTCGAGCTATGCAAACACGATTACAATTACCACAACAAATGCAGTCGCAACTGCATTAGAAGTTTTTATCTTAACAACCAACGGTATTATACAATATCCAGCATCTTCATCGGGGATTAGTTTGCAAAATGCTCCATCGTCATATACTATCTCTGTCGAAGAGCAAATATTGCCTTCATTCAGCGCAACTTTGAGCGGATTAACATTATCTCCGCTCATTGTAAATAATACAATAATACCTTCATGGCAATTACATATGACCGAAACTGACTTTAATATACCTGTAAATGTACTAGTTCGAACAAATATAATAGATATTTCACAAGTTCCTGATTCGCTTCCTGAAAATGCCCCAGTAAATTCGATTCAATTACAACCCGGAGCATTAGCCGCGCTTTTAGTAAAAATATATCCTATTGATGATATAATCATATCAATGCCTCCACTACCTAACGACCCCATCTTTATTCAATTAGTGCCTGTCTTAAATGCACAATTAACAACATCTTTAGCAGATAAAATAATAATAAAAGAAAATACAGTTTCTCGCGATAGCCCATTTGTAACAACTTTATCCGTTAGTGCTATCCACCAGACAACTCAGGTACCGTATGCTACTCCCGTTGGACAGTATTTCTTAATGATAATTGCACAAGATGCTCAACAGCTTAATTCTGCACAAACCGGACAGCAGGGTGGATATGGTGAATCGATGTTAGCTGTTTCTGTAGTAGATATAGCTTCAATTGTGATTTCACCTACTTCTGTAGCAAGCGGAACTGCGACAATATCAGTAAGTGGTGCAGGTTTTACACCAAGCAGTTCTATTTCTATCACATTATCTGAACCCAATGGTACAATCATTTCTCCAAATAACCCACCAACAGTCACAACCGATACGCTAGGTTCATTTCCTGCAACATCATATAGCTTTTCTATACCAGTTTTCAGCCAATCTACTACTTTAATAGTTAATGCGAAAGATTCGGCTAATAAAATAGCTAATGCAACTCTTATCGTGACTTAATGAACCAAAAATTCTTTCGGCGTTTGTACCCATTGTTGCGTTTTCTGGAGAATTACAGACTGCGCCTGTCTTTGCGCTGACAAAAATCTAACTTGCGCTGATGTATCTTTATGATAAGTTACTTCTACTACAACATTAAACTGTCCATGAGTATTTGATACTTGATTTGCAGATAACGCTTTTCCGTTAGATATAACGAACAAATATTTTCCGCTTAAATTATTAACTAAATCGCCCGAGCTATTTCTAGCACTAATCAAAGAAGGTAGCAAATCTATTTTATAATTCGTTTGTATCGGAGCGTCATAGAAAACGATACCATCTGGTTGCACACAACGTAAATACACATTTTGGATGCTCGGAGTTGTTGTATAAATTGTTACCCATAAACCTTCAATTAGAGCTTGTTCTGGGAAATATTGCGATACGACACTACCAAATGTTTTAAGTGTCATTACTTGCGCGGTAATATCTACTGGTGCAACAGCAACCCCCGGAATTAGGAGATTTGAATTAAGATAAAATATATTGTTATTTTTTAGCGAGAGCGGGAAAGTTAAACTAACGTTTTCAATTGGGCCTTCTGGCGGGTTGTATACTGAATCGTGTATTTGTTGTGCATATCTCGCTGCTATAGAATTGCCACTAGGATTAGTTTGTGGATAAAGAAATTGGGTACCTTCTCCATGAACCGTACTAGCCACAATTGGAAGTATAAACGTGTAAGTTACATCTTCGCCGTTTTGTGTATCCCAAGTTACGGAAATTCGTCTAACGCGCGCAACAAAATTTGGTTGTGAAAGTACATTTCCGTTCATATCTTTTACTACACCTACAAAACTTGGGATATTTAATATGACTAAATCGCCCGGATTTATTCTTGGTAATTGAGGATAGGTCGGAGAACCATAAGTATCTGGGGGCGCAAAGGTTGATTCTGCTTTAATAACTATATTAGGAATAGGACGTTGAAAGAGCGGAGTAACGTCTTTGATATATGTATTAATTTCTTCGGGGTCGATAACGTTTCCTAATGTTTTGTTCTGCTGTTTTAATCCGAGTTGCGCGATTGAAGACGGATTTTCAACGGGGACGGCTACAATTTGCGCACCTCGAAAGTTCGCGCCCGAGTAAACGAAGCTGTTTGCCATATCATCATAATCATATTCCAAAGTAGCTGAAACGATATTTTCCGCTTCAGAAAATATAATTGTATCTACGGGCGCGGAACCCGGAGTGGGCGAGGACGCACGGGGGTCATATATTGTATTGGGGCCATTTCCCACCGGTTGCCCAGTTTTATTTTGGCCGATACCAAACGCAGATTGAATTGGGTCGTAATATTCGATATTAAGCGTAGGATAAAATGGTATAGTATCTAACAACGCTTCTGCAATATAAGGTGCGGTAGAACTAGAAGAATCGAATAGCGCGGATTGCCATAATCTTTCTATTGCAGACGCGACACTAAAATATTGTAAAATTAATTGGTCATTTACAGTTGCGTTATCAAACAGCGAATATACAGTCCCGGGTACAATAGGGGGTAAATGCCCTGTTGAATAACTCTGTGTAAATCCATTCCACACCAAAAAGTCAAATAAATATCCGAATGTTAAATTCAATAACGGATTCAAACGAACTAAGTAAGGGTTCGTGTTTGGCGCGAAAGGTGGCGGCGCTAAACCTTCTATCTTAACGAGACGATATTCCAAAAGTTTCCAATATGATTCTACATAAATTGTCGTTTGAACGCCAGTTTCACTATCCAACGCATATGTTACATTTCCCGAGAATCCGCGAAACATTTGTATTTGGCTACCATCCCTGTTAACTCGATAAATTGTAATATCGCGTGCGGGTTCAATATCTTGCGCGCCTGCTAAGGTGATAGTTGCTGTATTTTCGCGCGGATGTAAATTTGTCTGAAACTCAATTGAGACGATATTATTTGTAAATTTCGTTTGTCCATCATATTGCACGATATAAGTTATTGTTGAATAAGTTGGGTTGCTCATTTTCACTCACCTAATAGCTGCCACGCGTTCTAAATAATGTCGCGAATTGTTTCTCTATTTCAGATACAATCGATTTCGCGGTCGCGACAGGACTTGAACTGCCGCTAATATTAAACTGCATAGATATTGGCGCGTTTCCACCAGCACCACGCAAACCTTTTAGCGCGTCAACTAATTCTGCGGTCACAACTTCTTCACCTTTATGGATGACTGCGAGACCGCTTTCTTGTACCGTTCCTCCACCCTGAGCACCGGCTATTGTCGCAAATCCGCTCGCCGTTTTAACGGCTGCCTGTGCCGGAGCCATTGCTGCTTGAATTATAGTTCCGAAGGTGTTTAACCATGCATATTGCAAACCGGTTGCAGCAACAGTTTGATTTTTCAGCGCCTGATTATAAAGTGCTAGATTATAGTTGAGTGCAATTTGTGTAGATAAAGCCTCAGAAGAATATCGTCCAGTTGCCTGAACTGCAAATGCATTTAGAGCTAGTGCCTGTGTGTACATATTCTGTTGCTGAATCGCGTTTATTTGCGCATCGTAGAGTTGTACTTGCTGGTCTACATATCCCATATTCATATTTATAAGCTGGTTTTGTATTGTGAGAATCGAGTTATATGTAGTTACTAATGTATTTCCTACGCTAGAAAGTGTTGATAGTATTCCACTAACTCCCGATAAAGAACTCTGTAAAGCATTGGAATGACTTGCGGTCTGTCGTATGATTTGAGCAAGCTGATTTTGAGCCTGTGTCATAGCTTCTAATTGCATCGAAACCTGAACGGTTGCCAAACCGATGGCATTGAGGATACTAATCATTGTTTGATACTCGGGCATATACTCCGAGAAATTCCCATCACTCTCATCGTTGGAAGAATCTGCGCTCAATATTTAAAATTAAGACGTGCTTACTTAAAAGTTTTTCAGATTAGATTTCCTTTTTGCTTGTTTTAAGATTTTATCATTCTCGGCTTGATTTATAAATAAGAACGCGTCCCTATCTCGCGCTGAGAGTTTAGATAGCTCCCATGGTTTGATTCCGAGCATTAAGAGGTTGTATTTTCTGACGGCTTCGATTGCATCTTGTTTTGCTCGCGCGTTACGAGTGTTTGTAGTGCCGGAGGCAACAATGTCAGCGAGCGCGCTAAAAAATCGTAATAGGTGTTATTAAATTGTAACCATTCTATCCACAATCCCGTTACTACCTCTCGGGGCAGTTGTTTATACCACGCAACGTCGTGTGCAGGTTCCACACCCATAGCCAGTTCTAAATAGCGCGCATCTGAACTTTTAGATTTAGATTTTAGCTCGCTCAATTCATCATCTTGAGCCGCAGTTAATCTTTTAAGTGTAAACTTATATCCTAAAATTTCAACTTCTTTACGCTCAGGATAGGACATTAAGATATACGCGGAAAACGCGCCTTATAAATTTTATGTAGAATGTTTCTGTTGGTGTAGGATATCATCTAACGTGGGTTGATTGAAAACTCCATTAGTATATAGTTGGAGTAAGTATAAATTGTTCGAGGTTTCGCGAGCCTCTGACGGAGTAATTTTTAAAGAATTTCTGTAGGAAGAAATTAACGCGAGTAGAGCAACTAAACTAAGGAAACCAAACATTATCAACATATATTCTTCTATGAATCCCATGGTAATGAGAATGGACTCGCATGCTATATAAAGTTTTCTCGGAAATAGAAATATTTAAAAGGTCGGCGCGCTGAATTTTTTATATGAGAATTGTCGCGCTCGCGTGGAAAGATGATTCTTTTAAAGCGCAAAACTGGATTCCCCAATCTGGTACCAGCGCATCCACCACAGGAGACGAGATTACGCTAAATGGAACCATTACGCGCACATTAACTGAATCCTTACTACCATACAGTTTTAATTTTATGTCTGTTCGCAGCTATTCCACGAGTAGCGCGAATATAACAATAAATCTTAATTATAATTCCACTACTGAAGCTTCTGTATCTTTTACCCCAGCAACAGTTTATTCGCGCCAAGGATTTCTCTTAACTCCCATTCCTTCAAACATAAACAGCATACAAATAATTAGTTCCGCATCTGCAACAGTTGATTATATAGCTTTAGCTGATTTGTCAGCTTTTCCTAATGGCTATGCGTCCGAAATAGACTTCGGAGGTGATTTACTCACTATCAGCGCAAATTTCCGCACAACATCTCAATCAGTTCCAAACTCTACAGATGTTATCCAGCAACTCGGAATAGCTAGCAAAGAATATAAGTTACAGTTACCTAAAGTTCCGAAAGAAGTATATAATTGGCTTGAATATTTAGAACAAAATCATATTCCTGTTGAATTTGTTTCTAATAGTTTATCTGCTACCGGTTACCTAGTCAATGTTTCCGCACTAACTAATTGGGGCTGGGTCTCACAGCCCGTGGGTCAATATATTTACGGGGAAGCACAAACGTGATAAAGATGGTTGAAAAATTTACGCAAATTGGAGGAAGCAACCTCGCATCTGGCTCAATGGGTCTAAGCTTATCTGTATACATTATAAGTCTACAGCCACCACTACCAGAACAACAACTCTATGATGTTACAGCGACTTTGATTAAAGCTGATGCAGATGTAGATGAATCATATTAAGTGTGTACTGTCGCGTTTTCTCCCGCGAAACTCATATCGAACTTCACAATATCGCCGGGGCTGAATTTCATGTTGTTCGATGCAACATATTTGGTAACTGTACATTCGAGATAATAATTCGTACTACCGTTCGTTCCGATTAAGAGTTCTAAATCAAACGGAGACATATTCATCATCTGACCAAATTCTGATACATCTTGCAGCGTGAAAGTGATTGTACCTTCAATTGTCGCGTTGAGTGCGGGATTGGCTCGGATATATGGTTGGTCGAATTGATATACGCGCTGCAAATTGTTGCTAATTGTTACATCAAAACTTAAAGGACGCACAGAAACTACTCCACCCAATATTACTTCTTGTTCAACGAAATAGAAAGGAGTAACCCCGGGGTCAGTCGCAAACGTTACTCCAGTTGGCGCAGTATTTGTAACGTTTTGTCCCCAATATTGTACGTCAACATAAAAAGGCTGATTAGTGCGACCCTGCATCTGAACCCGATTTGCGCGTGCACCATTCACGAGAAAGTATTGATTTATATCGGTATCATAAATTAAAACGCTATGAGAAGTGGTTGGTACATTGTTAATTTGGTCTGTTAAAAGAACAATATCCTGTGGATTATATCCCACTTCAAGATTGACTTCTCGCGGCCCCTGCAAAATGTTATTAGGATATCTTCCGGTTCCGTCAAGTGGCCATGTGTAGAATTTTTTCTGGTCTACCGATAATGTAATTCCGCCCTGTGTTGGCTGAAAACTGCCGACCCAGTTATATGTAGTATTTGTTGGACTTACGCCATACGAACTCTCGGCCGCGAATCCTACTTGGGAACGCCAGCCGACCGCGATAAGAGACATATAAATATAAATTTCTATCGCTAATATTTAAATTTTTGTATCCGCGAATGTTTCATAAAAGTAAAAAGGATATAAAGTTCTTTACTTTTATGGAACATCAAATACATTTACAAGTTCATCATTATGCCATATTTCGACTTTCGGAAATGTGCCAGATGTATAAATCGCATAATGCTGTTCTTTTTGACTGCTATCTACACGAATCGATAACGTTCTGCCAAATCTCGCAATCGTGTATGGGCCGCTGATGTGGCCACTAAACGCGAGTTTTGGTTGCAATTTATTTAGCGCACTTTCCATAATCCGCAATCCTGTCATAGGCTCGTGAACAAAACTCAAATATTCCTTAGTTAGCGGACTTTCGTGAGTACAAACAACATCAACGTTTGTTAATTTTTGCAGAAAAGATTCGTAAACCCATGGAAACTGACGCGGGGTTTGGTCTTTTATTAAACTTTTCTCGCTTACAATACCATTTACAAATCCCCACGTTAATCCCGCAATTTCCCGACGCTCTGCATCGTGACACCATATACTTGTGTTATCACGATTCCGTGCACGTGTGAGCGTAAATAGATTATCGTGGTTTCCATAAATAATATTTAGGCGCGCTAAAGTTGCTAAATCTTCCCATTCTTCAACCGTCCATGCATGACCCAAATCCCCAACCGCGACAACTTCATTAATATTCTGTTTCTTGATAATTCCACGCAACCAATCTAATGCGTAACCCTGATATATTTTATGGTGTTCTCCATGCTCGTAATGTATGTCACTCACGATTAGTACTTTGGTCATTCCGCGAAAATTTAAATATCTAACTATTAACGTTTTCGTATGTTTTAAAATATACCAGAAACTTTTATATAAAGACTCGCTATTACAGAAGGCCATGGACACATGGCTCTCGAACTTTAAAAATTTCAAAAGACATGCATGGCTCGAAAACTCGCGCGTTTCTTGGTTTCTGGTACGCACTTATTCAGATTATAACTCATATGAACGAGAAAGCCGACAACTATTTGACGTTAATCTATATTACGTGTCCAGAATAGAGAAAAAAATTGGCGGTCGTTTCGCGCGCATAAGACAAATTAACAAGAATAGTGTGCAACTTTACTGAACATCCGCTATTGATTCTATCCATAAATTTATATATTTTGAAAGCCTAACCAAATACCATGGACGGAGATATGTATAGAATGCAACTTTTACTGAGAAATCAGCTTTTAGATTTTAATAATGAAGTATCAGAGTTTCTAAACAAACATTATAATCAATATCATAATTATAATATGGATTTAATAAGCAGATTTGAAGTTCCATTATGGATATCTTTAGATTTTAAAATGCTAGTAGAGAATCATGTAATACATATATACCATGAATGGTACTACTGAACATCTATATCGGGTCTAGCAACATCGTTCGCAGTGACGAGTTGTCTGCGCGACGCGAGTTCGCGTTTCAGTGTAGCTCTCTCTTCTTCTGATGACCGTCGGAATCCATTCGAGTCAATCTGTAAAAGATATACTTTACTCCATTCTTGTATTGTCGGATAGCGAAGAACCCAAATATTACGCGCGCCCGTAGGAAATGGTATCGTAACTTCACGTTCTTCTTTTTTAATTGTTTTAGTTTGTTTTAAGATATTAAGAAAGTCGTTACTACGTTCGATTGCAAATAGTACTTTTACATGATGACCAACCGCGCTGCCCCCCTTAACGACGGCAGAGGTTATCGTCTGGAACGGTACCGTAGGATTCATAGATAGGTGATGTGTAGTAAATATGTATATTTGCTCTTTCGTTAGTTCGACAACTTTCATAAGATAAATGAAGAATGCCTCTTCAAGTGCCTGTCTCAGTGGAAAATTTTGCTGGCCACCCATTAGAAGAATATCAAACGCGGCCGTGATTGAATCGATTACTATAAGGCCAATGTTATTTTCTCTTATGAAATCTAATAGTGGAGATGTCTCAGGCGCGACAGAAATCGGAACGAATTCTGCTTTAGTTGCTTTAACTTTAGTTTCTTGTTCTTCATTTTCTTCAACTTTCTTTGGTGTATGTTTTGTCATCATAAGATTTCCTGATATACCTACAAGTCTCAGCAAATCGAGTGGCATGGGTACATATTTATAGTGCAGTGTGAGTTTTGTGTTATATTTTACCTCAAGCGACGGTGCCCACAAATCTTGGAAATAATGAGACGATTCTTCCGAACTGATATATAGAGTATCTTTTCCGGTCTCGCGTTTAATTTGATAAGCTAATTCTAGCGCGTATAAGGATTTCCCAGATTGCTTCCTACCCATCATACCCGTAATTATGCCAGCAGGCATCGTTTCGTCGAGATATGGAAATTGCATCGGCACTATGTAAAATAATCCCATTAATAAATATAATCAAAGATTTTGCTGTGAGCGATTGCGCATACGATTTATATCTTCTCGTATTGCAGCTATATCGGCACTCATTTGCGTGGAATTGTGATTTAGAACGACTATCGATTTATTAATTGACTCTATATCAATTTTTATATCTGCTATTTCTTTTCCGGTAACTTGCTGAAGAACTTCTAATTTAGCTAATGCGACTGCGGTATCTATTTGCTTGCGTGTATTTTCTCTAATAATATGATGAAAATACCACAGGATTGTCGCGATTAAACCCACTACAGGTGTGATAGTAATTGCAAAATATGATAAAATAGTACTCATCTCACTCACCGACATGATAAGCATCAGGTTCTTCTTTTTTCACATAAACCACCTCAAATAAATCTGTGTTTTGTATCGGCGCGTAAGAACGGACTTCAATTGTAGGAGACCTCAATAAATTATTAAGTGCCTCTTTAGATACGCGTCGAGTTAATTTTTTTGATTTTCTCGCAGCCTCGCGAGAACTATGCGCTTCATTTATATGTTTTGCAAAATCATCCAACAGTTTATTAGCTTCTTTCATATCCTGTCTCCCTATCGCGGCTTCAATTACCTGCTGAAAATTTGCGCACGTTGGACAGTCCTCTTCCCATAATCTATAAACTCCCATGTCAGGAGTTCCATATATCGCATTTTCATCTCCTGTCGGTTTAGTCGGTGGATTATATTGCGCCAAAAAAGATAGTATATCATCTAAGAATGCTGAGACTTCTTCATATAAAGTATTACGTTGACTCCATTGAGTACTTGGGCCAGCCGAAACTGGCTGGTGTGTATCTTGTACAACAGTGACTGGCTGTGTTGGTTCTGGTTTTTGTAATTCTCCATATTCTTCAGGTTTCTTATCGTCGTAGTATGCTTGCTCGACCCCGCGCAGTTCTTCTACAACGGATTGCGGTTCCATTTCTTTCTTCTGCGTCTTTTCTTTGGGCGCAGCTATCTGTTCCAGTTCCATTATGAGGTTCCCGAGTTCTGCGATGATGTCAGCCATATATTAATAAAAAATTGAAACCTATATTTAAATTTATAGGGGCGAAAGTAGCGATGGGTTTAAAAATACAAACCTCGGAGTTCTGCCGTTGATACCCATTAATAACATAATTTTTCCAAGCGTTTCATTCGAAGTAGTTGATTTGCTTTACACGCCCGCACATTTAGATAACGAAGGACGAACAAATATAGGCAATTCTTTTTATGCTATATATCCGCGCCGAGAATCTACTATATATTATATAGTCGATTTAGCTAAGAGCATACATGCTAATAAACATGAATTAACTATTGAACGTATTACGAGAGCAGAATTAGATACGCTTTTCAATGCGACAGACCAAACTATAATCTTAGCCAAAATAAAGCAACATGTGCGCGACCCAAAAATTAACACGTGGGAAGATTTAGCGTTATGGACATATAAAACAATTAAAAGCTTGCGTCCCGAAGGATTATACTACTTTTTTGATGTGGCAAATTGTGCGATTAAACCTGAATGGAACACTTTAGTAGATAGCGTAATAGCATATAAAGCAATAAAAGACCCAACTATATATTTGGTTCATAAAGCAACATTGCCACGTGGGTATGTGATGCATTATCAGCCACATAGCATAATTCTCGCGCCACTCAGTGTAGGTAAAACAAGTTTCGCGAAACAGCTAGGATTATGGTATGAAAGAGTCACAGCCAATGCACTCAGCGCTACAGCACGTTGGAAAGATGATGTTTCATATGGCCCATTTAACGACCAATATTACGCGCTAACAATTGAGCAAATCGAATCACAAAATATCGAAAACGCGCTCGGTCGTTTAATTAACTTTCTAGATGAAGGTGTGGGACATACTCGCGCAGGTGGAACACAAATAAGTTATCGGGGAGCGGCTCCTTTAATCATAACGGGGAACGGGCCGGTAAACGCGCCACGTAGTAAAAAACTCAGCCGCTTTCGAGAATTACTCGTGCCATATCTAGTTTATAATAATACACACGCGCTCGGAAAGCGGTTTGGAATAATTGCCTACGGTGAATACCAACGAATTAAATCCATACTTGAAAATAATGTACCGGTTGCATATAATCAAACCGAACAAACAGACCTTTTTAAAATCTTTCGCGCGGTAGAAGAAGAAGGAGACGCGTGGCTGCACAAGTTTTGGAACGATGAAGCTATATTGAATTTCATAATGAATGCGAAAGTCTATACAGACGAAGATAAAAAAGTGGTAGAAAGTTGTGAATTTCCTGAGGTTCGAGATTTCTGGCTCGGTCATATGAATGAGGCTTATTATCACATTGCAGGTGCCGCTCTAAATTGTGCTGTCGTGGATTGTTTACCACTTTTTGCCGCGCTAACCAACCACGTTCCCGCGCTAACTTATGAGATTGTACGAGATAAGATATTTTCTCTGGCGACCGATTATTTGCAAAAAATCAAAGAAATAAATATCAATAGCTTGAAATACATGTTATCTTAAAATAGAGAAAGATTTTTATATACCCCATCTTTCAGCAAATACAATGCGAAAACTCCGAGTCGTAATTTTAGACCCCAAAAAGGTTGTCATTGAAGAAGAATCTGAAGAGAATAAATCCGTGCCAACACCTCCCGCTGACGCAACACCGCCAAACAATCCTAATGCTCCTTCAATTGGTACTTATCTTTATCCTACCCCGAGTATATGGTATGACGCAACTAATGCTGCAACATGGAACAATATGTGCGTTTTTACGGTAGGTAGCGGTGCCGGAAGTACTCCAATGGTAACTTTTAATACTATCCCCCTTCCCGCAACAAACACAATCCAGCTTTCTTATTCCTATAGTTATTAAATCAAAAGTCAGGCAACCTTTTAATATTTATTTTTCTATAGTCGATATGTGAATAGCTCATTTCTTGAAATTGCTAACGCATACTGGTTGCGCGAATTTCGCGACACAAGTGGGTTACATTGTGTGCGCCCCGAGAATCCGACGTATGAAATTTTTGCGCAAAATCAATTTGACTTTCTAAAGTTTATACATTACAACATAGTAACGGGGGGGCATATTTTCGCAGGATTTTACACTGAACGTGAACGCAAGACAGGAATTGTGCCGTCGATTTTTTTAGATATAGATGTTGCTGAAAGAGAAGCACCCGAGTCAATTTGGGAAAATCTGCAACTCGCCTTTCTGCCTATATTTTTCTCTAACACGGAAGTTTATTTCTCGGGGTCGAAAGGATTTCATTTTAGAATATATATCAGCCCGACACAATTCGAATTATTACGTAAGGAGCGCGAAAAAATGTATTTAGTGTTTTCTGCGTGGGTTCAACATTATGTAGATAAATCGACGTTTTTATCTCTCAAGCGTTTATATCGCGTACCTTTAACCGTGCATCCTAAAACGCAGTTATGGAAAATTCCGGTTACAAAAGATTTAAAGTGGAACGAGATTAAACAGATAGCTAATTCACCATATAGTTATGTTACATACTTAGAAGAGCAATTTGCGCGTCCGATAAAACCTATTGATGTAAATATATTTACAAAAAATCCAGTCGATTTAGTGACACAGACTACACTTTAAAGCTTAGCCATAAAAAGCGTTTCGTTTTTGTTTACTGAACATTTTCCGCAGTTGGTCTTGCATCATTGTATCTAAATCTCGCGCCAAATCATCATCGTTGGTGGTATACGTGACTACAACATGCACAACAGTATTTTCATCGGTCTCCGGCCCTATAAGTCGTTTATATTTCTTATCTCTTTCATCATCGGCACACTTTGCGCATAGTCCATGCTCATCTACTCGCTTCGTTTCCAGCTTGCAACTTTGACATTGCATGATATCCTAGAATAAATTATCTCCTTATTTAAGCCTTTCTCCATTTAAAAATAACTTTCTCCGCGGATACATCAAGCAAAGTCTCAGGCGCAGAACAATGAGGACATTTTCCAGTGAAATGCGTGCGACATACACAGTGCGCAAAACCGCATTTTGGACATATATGTAATAGAAGATGATGTATTTTTTTCTCTCTAGTTTCTTCGACTTCTGTTTTAACTTGGCGCAATTCTGTAAAGCAGCGCGGACAAAATCCGCGAAAATGCTGAGAACAAACGCAGTGAGCCATCCCACAATCGGGACAAACGCGTAATAGTAATTTATGGGACATGGCTCGCGCTTCTATGATGTTTATATAAAAATATATCTTCATTTTAATTGCGAAATATTTTTAAGGAGCGCGTATTAACTTACTATATAATGAGTTTCGATTTACGGAATATTTACTGTTCAAACTGCGGGCATCCTCTTTCTGCACATATTGTGTCGAAAGATAGCCAATGGATAAAAACTAGCGGGAAATATATTTTATTGGGAGAGCATGTTAGTTGCGCCGAATGTTTAAATCAGGAACAACCGAATTTTTGTAACAAAATTGTGATACAAACATAATTATAACAATTTACTTATAGATACAAGATAAAATTTCTTTAACACATTAAAATAATTTTTTGAAAAGCACTCGAAGCAAACGGGGCCATTATCATAATGCGCCCCGTTAAAATATGTTCCATGGGATGAAACCTTCTTCTTTTTATCCACTTTCTTCTCTTTCTTAACAAAAACGCCTCTCACAAATTCGTCACAAATGTTGCATCTAAATACAAATCCAGTATCCAAATCATCTACTATTCGTACAAATAACCAATCATCAATAACATTAATAACCTTTACATAAGAAATATTATCGAACAAATCGAAATATTTTACTATTGCCACATTATACAATCTCTCATCCATAATTCTAGTTATAAAAGGTAATATCACTTTTAGCTCTTTTTTTCTTTCTTTTATTTCTTTTCTCCTTCCAAGATATTCTGCTAATGATGGCCACCTATTAACTATGCCAGAAGTAAAAGACGCGTAAAACTTTTGGGGGCTTCTTTTCAATGCGCCAGTAACACTAAATCCTCTTCTTTAGAAGCAATTATAAAAAAGTTTCTTAAATTCCAATATGGACAACAAAACATTTTTAAATAGGAATCTGGTAATAATGTCAGTTAAGGTCAGTTCGAACATGAGCAAGAAAAATCCAACCAAATTTAAGGAAGAGCTAGAAAAATTGGGCATCCATGAGGAAATCTTTAGCGCCACATTAGCTCTATCACCAACTAGAAAAATCACAGTTGGATATCCACAAGAAAAAATTAACACCATATCGGTACAACAGAACTGGTAATCTTCCTGTTGAATTCTACAGTTTTATTTTAAAAGTTTAAATATTATTTTGTTAAAATCTTTCTTATGTCCGCGCCAGTCTATGAATTTATGTATCCACTAATGGATGGAGGTGCACTTCACGTGTACTATCCCATGGGCGAAACTGAAGAGGTTAAAATAAATGATATGACTGAACGTGAGGTAGATTTACTGCGTAAAGATTTGGAGCGTAAAATAGATAACCGACTCGCAACTGTTTATCATGTTGATAATGAAGCCCTCCGACAGAGTTTACTCGATACAATCTACGATGAGTACCCTGAGTTACCCAAAGGCGTTTCGCGTAAAAAATTTAGAACTTTACAGGAATATCTTTCGCGAGATACTACTATATTAGATTGGCTCAGCGATTTAAGACTCTTAAATACTATTAGTGATGTTTTCGATGAACTCGACAGCTATTCACTAGAAGATTTGAAAGAATCATTTAATGTAACTTCAGGAGAACCTGAAATAGATGAACTCGCAGAAGAATTTTAGCGCGGTATAATTCTAATTGTATCTTTACTTTTGAAATAAATAGATTTAGAGATTGGTGTGTTTTCGTCTATATCTCCATCGACATAATTCATGTTGTCTAAGTTCATTCTAATATTATCGACTATTTCATCCAGCGATTGCGATTGTAAGAATTCGCGCATATTGCGCCGTACAAATGGGCTGGAGTAAACCACGCCACCATGTTCTTTGAACATGAAAGATAAGCGCGCTATAATATCTGCCAACGTGAAAGATGCAGGAATGAAAAATGTAAATGGTAAATTCCAAACATACAACTTATAAAGTTTTGAAGAAAGAGGCAAATGAAATTGTATATCATCACCATGTATTATGAACTGAAACCCCAGTTGAGCCTCTTGCCACATTAATTTAATTAATTTACGATTTAATACCTTTCTACGTATAAATAATATATGTTTAGGTGTTCCGCTACATAAAAATATGTCGTTTGACATTATTTTAGGATTAGAAATTTTATCTTCGATATCCGTGTTAAAAAGATTGTTGCATGCGTTACATCTCACATCCAATGCCCCCCCGTTACTATCCGTACCTACTTCGGGCATCAAATATATTCCAGTTGCAAAAACTTCATCAAATTGTGTTCGCACATTTAATTGTAAAGCCTCTAACAATTTTCCAGAGTCGTCGCGGCGTAAACGTGCGGCAGGATAAACTAGAAAATCTAGAGGAAAAAAAAGCTGGGCAAACGTTTGTAATGTGAGGGGCACCTGCGCGACGGAGGGAATCACGTGCGGAGTTAGAAGTATCTTTTTCTGGATTCCTTTCTCAATAATTTTATTGATATTTTCATTCGTAATTGCGCGAGTAGTAATATACTGTTCGCGGTTTTTAATATTATGTTCATTAATATTAGCCGCTAGTAAATTGCCCATATGTTTTAAGTGGAAAGAGACTGCCTGCGATATAATATCGTCCCAGAATTTTAAAATATCTTGGTCTATCTTCTCCTCGCCGCGCAATAATCGTAATAATGTTTTCATTTCAGCGAGCCTAGAAAAATTCTCGACCACATTTCCATTTGCCAACAAATTCAATAGTACATCATATTGTTCGCTTGTAAAGGTTTGTTTTTTTGGGGGCGAGTCTCCCATCAAGCAACACCTGCATATTCCACTATTTTCTTTTTCGCTTTTCGCGCCATCAGTTTCCGTTTAGCTTCTTCGATAGCTGCTCGTAATTCGTCATCCGTTAAACTGCGCATGTAAGAATAAAATTCATCCGCGTTCTGTGTACCCCAAATATTACACATTTCAGATACAATATTATGTGCATCTAAACCAAGCCAAATCTTTAGACGCCGCTGAATCTCTCGTGCTTTACCCCAGCACGAATGAGAATCCTTATCGTAGTTGCGTCCAATCACATTTCCTTCATCTTCTGACATTTATGCTCTATTTAATTAGAATAATCGTATTTAAACTTTGTTTCCATTCTTTATTCACAGAAAACTTTAAATGTAAAAAAGCTGACAAAGTAAAGTATGCGAATCTTCAAAAAATCCGATGCGCTAAAAGAAAAACATGTAAAAGGTTTACCACCTAAATGGCTTCTTGCACTGGACTCACATATAGCGTGGGGAGCCGCGATTCCAGTTATATTTGCTCTCAGTTATTATGTACATTTATACGGGCTTGCTGCTTTACAGCTATTCTCGCTTGGAGCCGTAGTCATTCTGAGTGTAGATTTGATTAAAGAAGTTATCTTAGACCCGTATTTCGAAGGGGAACCTTTCTTTTTCGACGGGTTAGTTGATTGGTTAGAATATTGGGCTGGTATAGGTTTATCGTTGTTTTTACTATTCGTACTCGCAAACTATATTATTCCTTTTTTCTTTAAAATATAACAAGCTTTATATACAGATACTTCCAATTTAATAACGTGGCTCAATATTATATACCATATCGAAAAACAACAGGTTTAGCACGTTGTAGTTGTCCCTATTGTGAGCACGTTTTTATTGACGAATGTAAAAATGAAACCTGTCTGTGCGAACTTGTAGATAATTTAATCTATCATAATGAAAGAAAACATACAGCCCGTAAAAAATAGTTCGCCATATTTTATTACTGTTCGCTCTCGGCGAACAAAAATTTCAGAAACCCTTAAATAAAATAACTTTGTAGCAGATTCGCGGACAGGGGACAAAGACAGGGGGTGCCTCGGCGCCCCGCAACCGGTGCTGTTCTTTGTTCTCTGCCTGCTTAAATTATCAACAAAGTTTAAATAAATAGGAAACTACTTTTAGAACATGGAATTGGCTGATTTTTTGCGGCGTTTCAATATCCAAAACTGGGAAACGAAACACGTAACGGAAAATAGAATAGAAAGTAGCGTAAAAACTAATGGCTATGAGTACATTGAACGATTGCTATCGACTCCAGTAAGTGATGGTAGACACCGCATAATTTGGCTAATCCTTACTCCATACTTAATTAATGTAAAAAAATTATCTGAAGAAGACGCATCCATGTTAATAATGAAATATATAGACAAGTGTAACGAATTAACTAATACGAATGCGATTGACCGCTTACAATATTATATTCAATACGCAACTGTAACAGGATTAATGCCACCTAAACTCGTGACTTTGCAACAAACGGAGCCTGATTTATATAATATAATAACTAAAGCCATCGGTGAAACACAGCATGCAGATTGATTCCGCGAATTATATTATTGATGAAGGCAAACTAAAGGTTAAGTATTTCATAGATGGCAAAGAGTACATTGAATCAGACCCTACGCCCGCGCCCTATATGTTCGTACCGCGTAGATATGCAATAAATAGCACACATCGAGAAATGGTCGATTTAACTACATTTGATACTGACGAATTAGTATACAGATACAATTATCCGCGTCCGTCCGCCGTTAAAAATGCGCGCTTATTACTTGAGCGCCGCGGAATACCTACTTACGAAGCTGACGTTCTTTATCGTAAAAATTGGATGCGCGATAATGATATTATTTGTGGAAATTATCCGCGACAAATCACAATGGATACAGAAGAAATGGATGTTCCCTCACTACCAGATGTAGCGACGGCGCAGCAACCCATTATAGCAATAGGCGTGATTTACAATGGTAAACAACTAGTATGGACAGGAGAGGAAAAGTCTATGCTTGAGGATTTTTTTACATTTCTACAAAGCGAACGCATCCAGATGATAAAAACGTGGAACGGCAAAGCATGGGATTGGCCATATTTAATTAAGCGCGTCCAAAATTATCCTTCACTGGTCACAAAAGTAGATTTTTTACAATTTCGACATTTAGATTTAAGCCTTTTGTATAGAATATCACAAAAAACCTTTAAAACTGGATGGAGCCTCGAAAAAGTAGGAAAACGATTTTTAAATCGCGAAAAGCCTTTCGTTAATCAGCGCATGGGTATGCTTTCAAAAGAGCAGTTAAAGGAACGCGTTTTGTGGGATGCAGAAATAACGGATTTGATTGACAGTCGCGTTGGACAAAGTAAGTATAGCGATTTGGCAATCGAACTCGCAAAAATGTCATATATATTTCCAGATGAAACTGTCTCGGAAAATCCAAATTCAGGTAATTTAACTATCACACCGGTATTAGACCAAATCTTTCTGAAACAAGCTAGAATTTCTGGTTTCGTTCTTCCCTGTAAGCAACAATTTCAAGGCGCATATCAGGGCGCAGTTGTACTCGAAACCGAATATGGTATCTTCTCAGATGTATTACAATTTGATTTCTCATCTCTGTATCCCAACATAATGCTTGCTTATAAAATTGCCCCTTATGGAAAATTTGAGAATTTTTGGGAGCCTATTATACGTAAATTTTTAAATCAAAAGGAATTAGCAAAAAAGCTTGCAGATAAAGCGAAATATTGGTCTTCCAAAATAGCATCAAATTCGCTATATGGAATTATGGCAAGTAAAAATTACAGATTCGATGCATTAGCCGAAGCGCGACGCGTCGCAGCACAGGGACGAACAGTTCTTTTATCGCTTAAAGATTTTCTTCCCACACTAAATTATTATATACGTTACGGAGACACTGATAGCACATTTATCCCCGCTAAATACAGCGAGAAAGATGTGTTAAGTACTATACTCAACACATATATCGCTCAGAACTTCTCTCCAAATTTGAAACTAGAATTTGCCGCATTTTGGGATAAAATCGCCTTTACGCGCGGCATGGATGCGAAAGCTGTCAAAAAGAGATACTTCGGTCGCATAAAATATAATGAGAAAGGTGAATTAGTTAATACAATAGAAATAGTAGGACTCGAAAGTATGAGAAATGATTGGTGCGAACTGGCGCAAGAAATCCAAGAAATGGCCATCCATGAAATACTTAATGATGTACCGAAAGAGAAGATAATGGAAAAAGTATACACGATACTCGATGATATGTATGCAGGTAAATTAGATTCAAAATTAGTACTTGAGAAACATCTAAAAAAGGACATATCTCAATATAAGGTCAGAACACAACACTTGAAAGCATATCTATCAGCGTTAGAGTCTGGCTGGGTTCCAGTCGATATGCTCCAATATCACGTCATACGCTATTATCTCACGCGTAACGGGCCAAAACTAGTTAATCTCACACAGCCTAGCGAAATTGATTATGGTTTATATTGGGCGAAACAAATCGCTCCAATCTTGTATCGTCTGAATATACTCGACGAACTACCTAAATATAAAAACAAAATTCTCGCTGACCCAAAACAGAAAACGCTATAGTTAGTTATATGCACTGAGGTCTACCTTATTCTGCGGTTCCGTGGGTTCTATCATATTTCCTTCGCGCATAATTTCGGTCATAATGCCTGTTATTCGGTGTGTTAATTCGCGCGTGTCGTCCATGTCAGTTTTATAATTTAGCAATATTACTTTCAATTCATTTGAATAGCGCGTAGTGTAAATATTTCGAGCGACTAAAAAACCCACTACAAAAGCTAATGCGCCAACCGCAAATGCAAGAAGGTCAATCATATCTACGCCCCATTAAAATGCGTGGGTTATAAAGTTTGTCAAACCTTTTAGATTAAAAAATTGAGGAATTCTTATATAGTCGGCTGATGCTAAATTTATAGTTATGAAAAAGACACACTCGTTTTCAGACATAAATCCATTTACTGGCCGCGCTTCAATTGATAGACGCACGGAAACTGAATTAATAGAGCAATCGTTAGGATTCTCCGGTATGTTAATTGCTTATTCGAAATCAACTTACTTGCGTAAATTTCCTACACATGTTGTATATTTTAATGGATGCATTTTTATAATTGAGAATGAACAACCTGTACAAATTTGGTGGGGAGATTTGGATATATCAGATAAGTTCGAAGCTATACGCGAACTAGCTCGCGCGCTGCAAAAAGATATATATGTAGCACCGGAGCATCCATTCAGAAGCGACTTTTATCGAGTAGGTATAAAAGACTTAAATCATTCAGTCGTTGTATTTCGCTTCACACCGAATGGAGATGTTTTTGTGCATGGCGACATTCCGATTAAAACTAAAAAACTTACGACTTCATACTTCTCGCACGTAAAGGATGAATTCTATGAAACGTTGCGCGCAAAATAAAATATACGACACTATTTAGCGACATCCTGCGCAGGTCTAGCAAAAGCTGGAAATCTTTCACCAATCGCCATTTTTCATCATTATTTGTGTACCCGTGTCAATAAAATGCATATTGGTGGAGAAACTAAAATCGGACTTTTCCTTACGCAGATAATTGTCAACTTCAAAACACAATACAGTTAAATCATAACTAAGCGGCCACTTTTTTACAAATACTTTTATGCGCATCGCCATTTTAAAATGAGTTATCATATAATATCTACTCTATTCCGAAAAAAACTTGTATTCGTTCATGTTGGGCAAATCTGAACATATGGTGAAAAGTAGCCGCATCAAGAATATCTATGCTTGATAGTCTAACATCGTTATTATCGCGGAAGCATTTAGCATATTTTTCAAGCTTATGTGATATATTGTAACCATACATTAACTCTAAATATACGCTGTTCCTGTTCGTTGTGTAATATTCCAGACCTATTATTCTAACTTTCATATGTTTCACTTTTGATTATAATTTCTTCAAGCTTTTCTGAGTCCGCTAAATATTCAACAGTTGCAGTATTAACGCGCCATATTCTAAGTAGCGGCTGTTCTAAGTCTACAAAATTGGGAAATAAGCCCACATGGGAATATTCCCACGTTGCTATACGCTGCATATCTCTTATCTTTAAAGGTATAACGGTTCTCATTTCAAGCGGCCTAATTTCCGCGTTGAATATCTGTTTTTTCATATCTTTCACTCAAAACCACAACATTCAATTTCTATTACGCATTCTGTAAAATCTTCTATAGTATCGAAAATCCCAAGAAAATCAAATGCATTTATTTCTTCTTCTTCGAGCGAAGCGTCATCCCATAAATAATAGAATACATCCTGTCTTAACTGCGAAATATCTAAAGGTAACTCACAGGTAAAATGTTCAAAGCTATAATAGGTATGGAAAGCGCTCTTAAATATATTTCGTATCTCAGGACTCATATCCCATCCATGTCTAACAAATGACTATATTAATATTTACGATTAATTTTGCAGATTGCGCGCAGTATAAAAGTCTAGCGCTTTTTTGGATTTATACGCCACCATTCGATTTGATTTATTGGCACACGTTCGTCGATTTCATGTGTAAGATTGGTTTCGATATCATTAACAATAGCGCGGAACCAATTTAGTTCACTGAATCTGATTTTGATAATTTGTTCTTGTATCGCATATTTAACCAAGACCCGCGCACGCTTACGCTCGCGTCGCAGCGCCTTACTAATCGCGCGTATAACTCTTAAATCGGACTCATGTCCTCTTGTATCAATTTTTGGTTTCGTTGCATCTGCGGCTATAAGCGGGTAGCATATAAAAGCTTTTTTAAATTTAAAAATCGCAAAAACCTTATAAAGATAAGTGACATAAGAGCCACGTGATGAGCACGGGTGCTGTGCTGGGAGTGCGTATAAAAATATGAAAGTACGTGAAATTTTTTTCTGGTGGCAACTGCAGCCTATTGGCGCGTTAGAATGCGCGTATCGTCTATCACGTAAGATGAATGTACCTTTTACTGCGCTAGCTTATGAGGCGAAAGAATATCTTACATGTAAGGATTCTTCGCCACTTCCTGATTTTGAGCCATTCTGGGAAGACATCGCTTATGATATGCGCTTAGGGACGCGCGATTTAATCATAGCAAATAAATTACGCGCATCTCTAAAAATGTGCGCGGTCTAAGGTTTTCCCAATCTGTATCCGTACCCGTTAATAAGTTCCATGTAGCATAATATAACGATGATGTAATCTCTGCCATTCTACGGAAATCGGAATAGGGCGCGCGGTCATAACCAAACGAGTTCACTAGAAAATCTCTCCCTACAATCATATCATCTTGTAGTTCGCGCTCTACTAGCTCTTTTAGAAGTCGTGGATATAATTCCCGCTCAGAAAGATTTCGCAGTTTTCTCTTCATCACAATTCACCTCTATTATTTAAGTCCGAAAAGTATATAGTATGTTTCGCGTTCAACTTGCCTCGTTCTATATGTTATATGTATTATATCGCGTTCTACTCCGCGCAAAAGATTAAGGTTGCTCCGTGACATATCGTATACTAGCGTATCTGGGGTCACCGAAAGATACATATCAGATATTTTACCTAATATCTTTTTGATAAGTTCCTCGCTGTTTTCGCGCAGAATCAACATATCAAAGTCCTCCACTTTTCTCATATTTTATTCGCTAAGGAAATTGTCCCATGTCCAATAATTATAGTTCTAAAAGTAATATAATACAAGTCGCCTTCTAATATGTCTAAGTATAGATATAGATATCCTCGCGCTAAAACGTAATCTTCTTGTATCCTTTTATCTAGCTCGCCAAACATCTCCCGTAATCTAAATATAACTCGGAGATTAACTCCCCCGTTATCTTCATGCGTTAGAAATAGCATTTCTATCTGTGCTCCATTAGTCTTAGACGGGGGTTATTTCTTTTCTGCGCTAGATATTTAATGTACCTGATATATGTTACGTCGTTAATTTGTGAATATAATATCGACCAAATTAATGCTATATGGTTCCCAAATCTCTCAGCAAAATTGCTTGCGGCTAACAAAGTATTATCTTTTAGTTGTTCCTCTACACTAGAAAAAGTATCTCGCAGTTTCTCTTTCACCTTATCATCCGAATATACTATCATACACTAAGCATCGTTCTTACTGAAATAGCAATATATATAGCTTATGATAAAAATAAAAAAATAAAAAAACGTATGTTTAATCTGCCAGCCGTCGCATTTCTACAGGGTTGTATTCAACAGGCTGAATGATTCTGTACATTCCCGCTGGAAGTTCGATTGGCTTGTGCTCTTCGTGAACAACAACGGCGCGTTCCGCTACTTGTGCGTACTTGTTGTTCTGTAGCTGGAGTAGTTGCGCGCCCTGTATTCTGTGGTGATGGCCAGTCGCCTCACCGTATGCAACGATATCAGTGTTGAGCGGAGTCGCTTCGGGGGGAAGTGTGTCTACTCTCAGAAACATTACATCACCCTGTCGATATAGTTGTTTTGTCATATCGGGCTACCTTAAAATTATGGATTATATAAATGTTTTTACGGTTTTAATCACGCAGAAAAAAGATAAAACTTTATAGAGGTCTGTATAAAGGATATAGGAGTGTGCGAACTAAAAATTTGAATGTAACTTCCGCAGCCAACGTTTCAGTTATAAAGACAGTCGCTGATACTTTGCGCACAGAAAATATTTACGCGAACCGCGCCGGATTTAATTTTGAAAGCGAAGACGAACAAGTAGATATGATAAATGAACTGTTCATATTTTATTGGCCGCTTGCGGAGCGAATACGACGTATTATACAACGGGAAGCAAAACGGATGTTAGAAAGGAAATCGCAAAAGCTTTATAAACCAAAAGCGCGCACCTAAATGCGCAATGTCTGAACTAACAGAAGAAGCGAAAAAAGAAATCCTAGAGCGAGTAAAGAACGAATGGTACAAGCTGATTTTCGAGTCGGGCAAAATTCCAGATGAGAAAGAAATCAGACCTCTCATGGACAGACTATACGAACTAAGCGGCGAAAAGCCACCACGCAAAATAAAGATTTTCTTGTCTCTCATTGATGAAAAAATAGCAATCCACAACGTGCTACGAAAGCGTAAAAAGTATCAACAATACAAAGGCGAGTTCTTGTATCTCAGCAGCTATCAGGGTGGTGGCTGGGACGCGGCGTGGTTAGCAAAACTTGAAGCTGCCGAACAAATGGGTTTCAAACCATCGAAAGAACTATTTTTCGTTTACAAAGACCTAGTGAAAAAAGGTGTGTACGATTTCGTCCCAGACCGAGACGTATATGTTTGCGCGTATCCGAAAAAGATACGAATGGATGACCGCATGAGACTACATTCCACGAACGGCCCCGCTGTAGAATGGCACAACCACCGCGGAGACCTCTATTTCATACATGGAGCACTCTTCCCCGAAGACTTATACTGGCGCGTGGTAAAGCGCGAAATATCGGCTGAAGAAGTTCTGAAAATAGAGAACATTGAAGTGCGAACACGAGCAATCGAAATACTAGGATATGAACGAATGCTGCGTGAACTGGATGCAAAGGAACTCGAAAAAAGAACGACAACGTCCAGACCCCCGCTAAACGTCCCAATCACATATGCACTATACGAAGTTCAATTGAACGATGACCAACAAGATGGCGAAAATCTGCCCGCGAAAATTCTCCAAGTGCAGTGTCCATCAACTTCGAAGATAACCTTCATACGCGTACCACCGTTTCTTACACAGGAACGGGGCCGAGACCGCAAACCCCTTAAGACCATCGATGATGCACTTACAGCGATGTTCCAACTCAACAACGAAATCAATCCGGAAGAATATTTCAATTCGCTGCTAGCTGAAACATAATTTTTTATCGCGATTTTTATTTTATTTTATTATTTAGAGAAAACCATATATTCTACAATATTATCCCATTACTTTATGCGAGTCTGTGTACTGTTCTCAATCCCAGAGGACTTGGGACTAGATGAATGCTGTGTCCGCATAGCACTAAAGATAAAAGGCGTATTCCAATTATGGCCTCTAAACCAAATCGATGGGTCGTTTCCGTTTAGAGCAACTCCTACTGATATTTTCGATGCCACGTTACAGAACATAATAGAGCGCGTAAAAAATAGATAATCAATTCCGACGAAAGCTATATATCTGACATAATCGCCGGTATTACATAAAATGATAATACGTATGATATATACGGATTCGACAGCGACATTACAATCTGAGTACAAAACCCGTCCTGCATATGCGATTGTAAAGGAGCTAGTAAAGATGCGTCTTGCAGTTGATACTCTGGCCTTAAAATATCTATTATATAACGAAGTCGATAATCTGGACGTTATTATGTTTTTGCGCGCTATACAAAATTCCATAGACGAGTGGGTTAATAGAGCAGTTGATAATGGAAAACATAGAATGTATATATCAGACTATATGTACAAATACAAATTTGATAAGGGGGTTGATGAAGACTTTGATGAGGACTATGAAATTTAAATATAAGAAATACATATTACGGAGTAGGTTCAGCTTTGCGTAGGACAGTAATGTGTGCTGGAGAGTTTTAAATTATGAACAAATTTGTGATTCATATTGGCGAAAAAACTGTAGAATATAGTAAGTTTCCATACGACGGAAAGACACTTAATACAATTGCGCATAACTTGAATGAATTATTACATGAAGTATATTGGTATCATACTCCGACTGAAACGCCCATCGCAGATTTCTACAGGAACACTAATGACATGCAACTTATAAATAACGGGAGTATACTTAATTTACCTTTTAATTATACCGTAACTTTTAATCATATTGTAGTGTTGGAACTAGGGATAACCCCAGAAACTACTACTTTAATAGACTTATTTTAAGTGGTGGTGTTTATTGAACAACTTTATAATCAATGTGGGAGAAAATCAAAAGGAGTTGCCTAGAATCGAATACGTAGAAGAAATAGCATATAAAATTAACGGCGAATTAAACGCGCTTGCGAACGAAGTTGCCACATTTTTTAGACGAAATCCAATGTCTAATCTACAACGGTCTATATTCCCTAGTACTATGTCTTTGGTAAGTCGCGCAACCATATGTAACATCCCCCCACCCGCTATAGTCCTAGAACCTAAACGGGGCGCAACTTCTAGCCATGTCTCAGATTTTTATCATGTACTTATTGTACGCTCAGAAACATAAAAATAATTTACCATAAAGGTTTAAATAACTTACTCTTTATACTACTAACTGCGGTCGTCTTGGCTGCTGCGGCGACCGCACAAATGATGGCCCCTCTCGCCCGTGACGAACGTGGCCCCCGTGGCTGTTCACCTCCCCACGGGGGCAAAAATTTCCAAAAACCTTATAGAGTGGATACTAGATAACTTGCGTACATGAAGAACGTAACTCGACGAAAACTTGCGCGCGCTGAAAAAATACTTGCGCAGTTCGCAGAAGTAGGAATTACAGATGAAGAAGCTGTAGCCAGAGTGCTCAGAACGCGCGAGCGAGAGAGACGTGAACAAGATAAGCACGAAACGCGTAAAGAGTGAAAATTATATGCGTCATGTAAGACGGGTAGAAACAGAAGAATTAGGAAATACGACACGCGTCATAGTATTTAAAATTCTACAAGCTTTATCTTCTGCGGATACAGATATATCCGAAAACGCTTTTACCGCAATAACAGAAGCTTATCACGATTTCCATGTTAATGTTTTAACCATCCGCGGACGCGTGGGAAGCTGTCTGATGGAAGAATTGAAAAAAATTAAGAACGCGCAAAATCCCCGTCATACACTTCTTTTCTTAGCGTAAAAATCGATGTTAGTATAGGAATGTATTCCGCGCGTAGCCACAAACACAATCTCGAAATCAAGCGGATTCCAATTTGAAATGCGTGAATAAATATAAAAATCGGCTGCTTCTAGTTCGTCTTCACGCATAAATTCCACTCGTTCCCACGAGTTGCGCGTATATTCAGTTACGATTTCTATCATTTAAATCCCCTAGATACTTGTAAAATCGCATTTTTCAGGGTCAAGTTTTAGTCTTATTATCTCTATTGTTGCGTCTTCGATACTATGTACCACCCTTCTGTACATAGGTCTTATTCCCTTAAACTCAGTACAATATTCACAAAACCATCCTTCGCGACAAAGGTCGCTTCGTGTTTCTCCTCTTTCAGTGCGCCAAGCCTTTTCCACTTTAGCGGGGTAAGAAGGTATTTTTAACATCGTTTTTACATCTCCCACCAGCGTTTTCGCGATTCGCGTACATAATTCTTGTATGTTTTTTGGTATTCCCAATCAATTTCAAACGTGATATCGCGAATAAAACCTAAATTTAAATTGAACGCATATGGATGCATAAAAATATTAATTTCGCGATTAAAATTGTCTTTAAGATATTTTCCAAACATATTAAAGCGTATATCTCCCACGCCAGTCAACCCAATCAATTTTATCGCGTCTTTCCATACAAACTCGTTATATAAAAATTTGAAGGCATTTCCTAAAATCTGCGCTAGCTTTATATAACGAGGCGCTAGCTATCTTTCGGTGAAGAAAATGAGTGAACGCCCGTCGCACGACCGTGTTTCAAGAATTCTTGACAAACTCACAGAAGCTAAGGTTGACCAATATATCGCGGTAAAACAAAACGAAAAGGTGAATATGTCTCTCGCTGATACGGGTACCAAGCTGGATAAACTAACTCGTAACGTTATTGCTACATCATATGGCGCGCAAAAAGAAGAAACTTCTGTCTTAAAGGAATATAAACCTAAACACGAATGAAAGTTATACGCGAGATTTTTTTAGTTAACTTTATATAGCTTCCTCACTTACGGGGTTTAGAGGTGAACAGAATGAGCACGGGATGGAGAAACGTGTACCGAAATACGGGGCACAACCCATTACAATACTCGCCAACGGAACGTGTGGCGCGCGAAATTTTAATTGCGCTAGGATTTAAAGAAGGAATCGATTTTTCGCACGAATGACTGCCTAACGGGAAACCTATTCAGGTACGCGATTCGCGGGGGCGAGTCCATAACTACTATCCCGACTTTTACTTTCCGCGAGAAAAAATTGATTTAGAAATAAATCCAAATTTTCACGTGACGTACAAACCTTACTATTACAAATGCATAACACGGACAAAAAGACTTAAACGGCTGGGCATATCTGTGATTAACATACCGGTCGCAGCCAAGATAGACAGCGCAAAACTTAAAAACTTAATCGTGAGAAAGCTGCGCGTGAAATAGGGAGTTGAGTAGTTATGCGTATTGATTCCTATATTTTGGCTAACGTCCTAGACATTCTGATTCAGCATCCTGAATTTGATAATGGTGATTGGTATAATATGCTGAAGCAGGAAATCTGGATTTGGGCAAAAAATCATGGGGATATTATTCTTTTTGCGAATTCGGGGCATAAGTACCACACAAAAGAAATCTTTGGAGAATTTGAGCTAGTAGAACCAAATAAGGAGATTAGGACGTAGATATTAACGGGATAATATAGAACAAAAGTTATGAACTATAAAGATTATTCTGGCGTTCAAAAGAACGCCAGCGGATAAATACACGATTGGGTAAAAGATGGATATATAAAAATCTTTCTCTCTGTTTTAGGATTAGCCGATAGAGATAAATAAATGCAATACATAAGAGAGTTGAAGGTGGAGAAGTAACAGGCTCCCGATTGCATTTATGAAGCGGCTTTCGGGAGTGGCTACGTCGAAAGGCGTGGCCCCGAGCCACCTTCACCGTTGGCCGACTTAGTGGTACCTCTAATGAAATATATAGAACAAACCTTATAAGTCATAACTATAGACCTAGAGAAGATGCGCTCAAAACATATAAAAATAGACTTACCGACTAAAAATAATATGGAATTAGTCTTGAGTGAATTAGAACTAAGCGTACACGCGAGCGTCCCATTTAGTCATTCTCTGTTCAAAGATTTTTTAATCGCGCTCAAAAGTATATATATGGTTTTAGATGATAGTGCATATCGTAAATTAAAAGGTATATCAAACAGAACAGAATACGTACTTCACTTACCTGAAGATTTAGGAGCGATTGGAACGAGCATGGAATGGGAAAATATTACGCGCAGAATAAGTGAATTGTAGAATAACGTTCATAAACCGCGCGTGCGTTCCGTGCGCCTCAGAAAAGAAAATGTATATAGATTCGCCAATAGCTGATAAGATAGAATCTGCGATAAACGAAACAAAATTAAGTATAATTGAGAATTATCCTGTGTTTGTTTCAAGCGCGCAAAAATACAGTGATACGTGGCCGCTCTATTTCAGCGATTTGTTTTTCAAGCATCCACTGGGGAGAAGGTTTAAGGATATAGTAGAAAACATATACATAATTTTGGATAACGATACGAGTTCTAAATTATTTAGAGGCGCGCGCAGAAATCGCGAATAGGATGACAGAATATGGTACATAAAGTGCGTAAAAATGGAAAAATTTAGTTTGGGAATAGATGTACTGGGATGCGAAATGGTGATAAGCCATGGAATGTAAAGTACGTAAAATTGAAAAAATTCACGCGAAAATAGTTAACGCGAAAGAGGAAATGGAGGCAGACTTTAAACGCAACTACATCTTAGAGCGTCCTCGGTGGTCAGGCTTCTATAATATGCAGAGCGCTTTGTCGTTGCTTATAAAGACTGTGTACGGTTTTGCGCGAGATGAAGCTGAAAATCGCGCAGAAAGAGAACTCAGAGACGCGGGGTACGACAAACCATGAAATGTAAACTACTCATAACCGAAAAAATTAACGCGCAAATAGATGACGCGAGAGAAAAGATAGAATTCGAACTCTCGCGCTACATCTCGCAACACTGGGTAGGGTCGGGTTTCTATATTATGCAGAGCGAGTTTTCGTTTCTCGTGCGAACGATATACGGATTCGTGAGATATGAAACTGAAAAATGCGCGGAAAAGAATTAAGAGATATGGAAAGGAAACCATGGCTCGCTATGCTAGTAAAAAGTGAGCGTATCGCAGATAAAGTATTCCGCGCGCTACGGGGTTTATAAGTTTAGCACAAAAAATTAGCGCTTAAATAAAGACGGGTAACGTTGCGGCGCACTCGCGGCACACACTGTTTCATGTTTCATATCCGCGTCTCATGCCCGCGCGTTTATATGTTTTGTATTTCCCTTACAGAAACACTCACGGGGCCGAGCGCGCTCGCACGGCCGTAATTGAGAATGAGAGCATAGCGAGAATCGAGCCACACTATATCACTTTCGCCATCGCGCACTTCAACTTTATATCCGAGTTTATCGAATAGTTCACTTAAACGAAAAAGCACTTTCATTCGACGCTCGTATTCCGCTACCTGTTTTTTGTTTGGCGCGCCCGAATTTTCCGTACTCATATATAGGTCACCGGCTCCTTATGCGAGAACGCGCTATATAAAAGTTTATTAGAAAATTTAAAGGAGACTACCTATATCCGCGTTATCTATATAGACTGCTTCGAAACCAGCATCACGTGTATATGCGCGTATCATAACATACCCGTGTTGTGCGCTTTCGGCTAAAGCAGTCTCCGCGAAAAACAACCCAACAGAAGAAACAAAAAATCGCGCGCTGTCAAGACGGCCGGTAAACATCAATCCGCGCAAATTCCGAGTAATATTATTGTCCGTGGTGAGTATTTCGCATTTCATGGTGAGAGATATATTATCGCGAACTATATAAAAGTTTAGCCAAAATCATATTCTAAAGCGCGCGCGAGAAAAGATAAAGAAAGCGCAACGTAGCAATGTCTAATGCATCAGAACCGCTAAGTCGTCCGTACGAAAATAGGTTTATATCTCCAATTATCCATTCTAAGTGCGGAATACTTATTGAATCAAAAACTGCAGGCATTTCTAGCATATCTACGCGCAACGCTGTGAGCGCTTGTTTTACGCGGAAATCTAACTTTACTACACGAACGCCTGATGTCAAAATAAAGTCACATATCTACAGACGCGAGATTGTAAAGAAAGCGCAACTTAGTTGCATCTGATAGATAGCTCCTGTTACTTAGTATAGAATACGTAAATAAATCTATGTCCTCGATAAAATTTTCTAGGCGGGGAATGTTCTGCGCGCCAAAACCTCTATACATTTCTCGCGCTCCCACAAGTAACTCTCTGAGTTTTTGCCCTATGCGAGAATCTAACTCTACCACACGAGCATCCGATTTCATAATAAGATACAATAGCGCAGACTATATAAAAATTATCGAGAAATCAATACCTACGCGCTAGAGAAAAAACTCAACAACCTTTATATAATTATCAAAACTAACGGGGCAGAGATAAGAAAATGAAATCCAATAAAAAAAGTGAGCGCGAAAACGAATGGTGCGCGGAGTGCGGTAGAAGTGTAAATTTTGTGAGCGGAAATTATATAAATCGAATTCCTGAGTTTAATGACCCCGAAATAAGAAAAGGAATGGGCAGACGCTATCCCGATGGAGACTACATATGTTACGCGTGCGATGAAAACAATCCTAAACGAGAAGAAGTGGATATAGATACAGGAATATGTAGCGAGTGTGGGAAAGAATTCAACCGAACGTCTAAAGGAATACTAATCACTTCACCGAAGTCCCGAGACGCGTTCCCGATTCAGGAATTTTGCTCTAAAAAATGTATGGATAAATTCTACAACTTGGGCAGCCAGCAACTTCGAATCACTCTAGACAAAACAATACTTGTTCGCGCGCTAGCAATGTTGTATAGAAACTGAATAAACTTTATATATATTAGCGGGGAGAGATAAAGAGTAATGACGAGAACAGAGTTGCGAAAATACAGGACAGTAGTCTGGCTGCTGTTCTTCAGCCTAGAGGCGACTCTTATAGTTCTCACCCTCAAGAATTCTCAGTTTGCGTGGCTTTTATCAATATGTGTCATGTCTTATTTCCCGCTACTATTTTATTTGGACGATTGGGGCGATAAAAAATGATAGACCAGAAAAAATTAAGCGAAAAAGATGGGGGAGAGGTGGAAGCGTTCATAAAGAAATATAAAGGTATGCGCTTTCACTGCTATGGTACGCACAAGAAAGGCATACCTATGACGCATGAAGCTAATACATTCTTCGGCTACGAGCACTCGGACGGTCTTGCCGATAAGAATGGTAAGCGGTGGTGGGTCTATGTATATTGCACTGAAGACGATTATGCGACCTCTTTCGTAAAACTACCTTTCTTGCTAGACAAAAAATCGGAGAGAGAAATATTGGCGCGTCACTAAAATTCTGTAGGAACGCCGTAGAAATCATACTTTCGCGCGCCGTCTAACGCGTGGCACGCATCATTGCCTTCAACGCGCTTGAGAACCAGATGTAAAGTCTCGTGTGTAATTAAGTGTACGAATAAATCACATATATCTTTCTCGCCTTCCGTGAGCGCGGGTACGTGTTTAGCCAAGTCGGTAAGCGCGTCGTCGTCAAATGTGCCTATATACATGGTTTCCAAATCCTTAGCGCGCCTAGGGTTACGCGCGAATACGGCCGCGATATACTTTTGTCGGTCAAATATGTTTTCAAACGGTTCGATATTCGTTATCACAGATTTGTCACCTCGTATTACCCTACGCGACTAAAATATATAAAGTTTGTTAAGTATCCGCTCTAACTGATGGAGAAAAAATATAAAAAACGTTGGCGCGCTAAGTTAAGAGAGGAAATGTAATTCCCGCTACTAGGTTCGCGGTTTTCTGAATCAGGATGCGCAGATTGGCTTCGATTTCATATTTCGCGTTGTCAAATGTTTGATTTTTTTGCGTGACGCGTGCAATTGCTACTACCCAGTTCAGTGTGTCGTTTTCGCTTTTGCCTGTGATTGTAACGCGATATAGCCACTCTTCATCGCCATGGAGTTTATGGTTTGTTTTTTCTACTCCATAGCCGAGTTGTACTATATCGTTTCCGTCTACGCTTTTATAGTCGTGGGGTTTGCCGTACGCGCCAGAAATATCGTACTTTTCCTCACCCTTACGTTTCATGTAAAAAATAAAGTTCGCTGCGAGATATGAAACATCATCGTTCCGTCCGGTGTTCCACTGATAGAATTCGTAAAGGTCGGGTATCACGGCACTTGGATAACCATCTGAATGTCGGTATATTTGCGCTTCCTCTCGCCACGTTTTCTTTTTGCCGTCCTGTGTCTTGTATTCCCCTTCTCGTACGAACAGAATTTGACATCTCGTACTCATTTTTTCACCTCGGCACCTCTGATGCGCCAGACGTATATAAAGTTTGTTTTAAAAGTTGAGCGAGTAAAAAATCTGATAAATGTTTATATAGGATTGCTCGCTTCCCAAAACCGAGGTGAATGGAATGAAAACGCTAGAAAGGGAATCGAAAAAGGATAATTACCTGTTCGAACTGTGGAAATTCCAGCGCGCGGGAAGAATTTATTACGAACTTGATGTTACTGATACTGAAACTGAGAAGAAACAGAAACTTATAGTTCAGTCTCACGGGATGCTGGCCACGTTGGATTTTCTCCATGACTGGGACGTACAGGGGAGTGTGTGAGGAATGACTGATAAATCATTTCGCGCGAAAACAATAAAATATTACAAGCGATACTGTGGGCAGAAGCAATATTACCGTGATAGTGAAGCCCTAAAAGATGACCTGAAATTGCTTGAGAGTGATTACGAGCGGTATAAGCGAGATACTGAAACGCCGAGAGATGTACTCGAAGAAATTTTGACCGACACACAGAACCAAATACAAGCAATGAGACAGCTATTACAAGAAAGAGGTGAGTGAGAAAATGGAGGATATAGACATTTCTAACCTGTCAGCTAGAAAACACACTAAAAGTATCATACTTGCTGCCTTACAGAATGGAGATAATGTCATAAGAAATGGCCATTATATCGTAAATAATATAGGGATAACAACATACATAAGCTACGAACACTTGACTCCCACGGAGTTACGCGCCATTGCAAATTACAAGCAATTTCAAGAACGTGTAAAGAAACACATATACATATAAAGTTCTTGGAGCCGCGTAAGTAAATTGAATATCGTTACTTACTTCTTGCAACTATTTTTTGTGTTAGTCGTTCTACCATTTGTCATAGCGGGAATCGCTTACGCGCTAGATTATGCACTCAAAAATTAGCGCGCACGAGTAAAAGTTTTAGTCACCTTTATATATTCATTTAACGTTACGCGCAATATGGAACAAAGAGACCCAGCAAAAAAAGATGAGATTGAAATCTCTGTAGTTCACACGCCTCGTCAATTACCAGTGATAAAAATAGGTAAAAGAAAGTACTATATCGACGAGCGTTCTATATATTTCTATACCTATAAAACGCCTGATGGGTTAATCCACATCCAAGACATAATAGACACAAGTGATTCACTAATAGGTAAGCATCATGTTTACACACTTGAAGACTTCAAAAAATGGAGTAAAAAGATAAACAAAAAGAAGATAATTGATTTCGGAGAAGCTAGTTCCTGCGTTTGCGGTTTAGAAGCCGGAGAGAAAAAACAATATGACGACTTCTCGGTGAAATTTAACACGAAAGCGAAATAAAATTTTTTCAGAATCTTTATATACTCGCGAAAACAATATGCGCGCTAGAGGTGAACGAAAAAATGAGAATGAGCGCGACAAAATTTTCGGTTTATGTACCCACGGGGGACGACTTCAACGAACACGCGGACACGTATACTAAGGAGATATCAGAAAAATTCGGTGGCTGTACCGAAATACCGTTTAACGGGGCATGGATAGACCCCGCGACACATCAAATAGTGCGCGACTTCGGCGTAATTCTCTATACGTACGTGGACGGATTGCGCGATTCTGAAGCGCGCGAATTTTTCACCCAACTTGCCAACCGCATCAAGACCGAATTAGCACAGCAAAGTGTTCTTATATCTGAAGAACCGGCAAAAATAGACTTCATTTAGGTGCGTTTTTAGGCGCGGTAAATTTTTTAGTAAATTTTATATAGTTCGGTCAACGCTTAGCGCGCGGGAGGTGGAAAAATGGGAAAATTGGGTAGAGCCGCGTTGATAACACTCGCGTTCGCCATACTCGCGGCCGCGGTATATTTCGTCGTCCAGTATATCCTTTCACGGATTCCGCCCGAACTCCTAGACTTGGCACTCTCGCTTATCGCGGTCGGTGTAGTAGTCGGTGAAGTGGCTCTCGTATACGAGAGGAGCCAGAACGTGAAACTCCCGCGATTAGTGAAGGACTAAACACGAGAGAAACCGCGGGCGTGTTTTTTTAGCGCGCCCTAATTTTTTTATTTAGTCAGCTTTATATACGCGATAGTTTGCTATGCGCGCGTATGATGTATATTTGCGACCGATTCGAACAAACCGCGCAAAAAGCGGTAGAGAATGTACTCGAAGCGATTAAATTAGATGTTACGTTAGACGTTAAAGAGATTAAAATAAACGAAAAAGAAAATTCGTTCACGGTTAGCGCGGTAATTAATGGCGCGCCGAAAATTTTAGAAGGCGTGGTTACACGCGAGCGTAAGGGCTGGTTCGCGCTAATATATGGGTTTTAGGCGCGATAAATTTTTCAGCAATATATTTATATAGTTATCAAAGCTAGTGTAAGCAGAGGTGATAAAGGAATGGAAAGAAAGACATGTGAATGTTGCGGACTCAATAAAGCAACAATATCAGAGTGGCGCGACTTTAAATATGATGGCTATGATGGATATGCAAGAAACTTTAATATTTGTTCTAAATGCTTCAATCTAAACAATTACTGGTTTCTCGAACTACTGAACGCAAAGCCAGAGCAAAAAATGAGAGTAATAAAAGCAATGTTCAATGAAAACAGTACAAAGAAAATTAGGCGCAGGTGGCTAGTGAAAGGTGACTAAGTGATTGATATTTGAACATTTATCACGAGTGAGTAACCGCGCGTTTTAAGCGCGTTAAAATTTTTCAGCAAGCTTTATATAGTTTTGGCGCGCTAGGGTTAGCTGGTGAAAAACCACATGAGCGAAATAGAACAAATCCAGTTATACCGCGGTGCCGTAAACAACACATGGGTGCGATACGGTCTTTCAGAAGCACTAGTCTATTACGACAACACAGTCAAGCCAGAGAATGAAACAGGATATAAGGCCATTCTCAGCCAAGACGGGAAAGTCGTGTCAATCGTGAGTAAACGCTACACAGTCATACCACACGCATACCTCAAAGAAAAAGCTCAGTCGTACGGGTTAACTCTCGTACGTGAACGCGGTGATGATTTATCGCGCTACTGGGAAGGCGACTTCACAATAGCCAAACTACCAAAGAGTGAAGTAAAAATCGGTGATGTAGTGGAAACACGACTTAAAATCGTCAATTCACTGGACGGGAATAGGGGCCTAAACTTCTTTATGGGTTCTTTCAGACTTGACTAAAAAATCCGCGCGCTAAAAAAATCTACTCACGCAAGTCATCAAGCAACCGCTTGTATTCGTGTAACTCTCTCGTGTACTTTCGTACTAAGGCGCGCCCGATTGTTGTATTGTCGTTTAGCGCTCTCTCAAGCGCCTTTATTGTCTTCTGTTTCACTCAAGACCTATCCTCCGTTCAGTATATGCTTGTATTATATCTTCACGAATTCGGTCACATATCGCGCACGGCCCGTCACATTCCTCACCTGAGATGTGTTCATTCATACTCTCACTCATCTTCTACTTCACCTCAGCACGCGTATCGCTAAAGCATGTATATAAGGGTGACTAAAAAATTATCGCGTAAAAAATTCACGTTAGTCGAATTCTATCTTTTCCAATTCCGCACTCGCAACGTATCCCTTTTTGCTTCGAGTGATTGAACCCGTTAAAGTATAGACTTCTCCATTAGCTACTATTGTGACACTGAAGTGTTTATCATTGTCTTGTAGCTGTATTTCACCTACATCAGTGACATCACGCAAAAATTCAACTCTCCGTAATATGCTGTTTATTGCTTCAAGTGAATCGCGTTCAGGCGTGCTTTCGTAATACTCCGTCATTTTTTCCACCGCAAATAAGGCACGTGCTAAAGTATATAAACTTGACTAAAAAATCGCGCGCTATAAATCGCATATTAACTCTGCGTATGCGTATCCGCTGTACGCGGCGGTGCGTTCACAATAATCGCATTCACATCTATGCTTTTGACCGGTGAGCGGAGAGATTATTATCCCATCCTTCAGCGGTGACGGGGGCGTGTCCCATACATCAGAAGGCATTTTCTTAAAATGTTTCTTACAAACAAATACAGCTATTGTATCTTCCAATTTTTCACCGCGAATAAAGCACACGCTAAGGTATATAAGTTTAACTAAAAAATTTAAGCGCGATAAAAAAATGTGGCGCGCGCCCGCGTTGATTTACGAGCGCGCGATTATTTCAGCTAATACCGCGTGTAATTGCTGTGTGTATGTCGTAGCTGTGCGCGGCGTGAGGTCTTGATGTGAGGTGTATTCAGTTACTTCATTGAACACATCCCAGAGTGTCGCGTTCGGATTCGTTACGTTTATTTGTCGTTCTGGGTTCTGTTTCGTTTTGCGCGTTAGTTCTATTGACTTGAATACTTTTGAAGGTAGTGTATTCAGCAATTCGTTCGCAATCTCGGGAGTTATTTGTCGTTCTGCGAGTTGGCGATAAAATTCGAGTAGTTCGTGCCCCGCTGATTCGGCCTGCGCGATTACTTGCGTGATTATTCCGTCCAATTTGTCGATATTTCCACGGTGGACTACTGAGGTGGATACGAGTTCATCAGGCGCGACTGCCCCGTTCGAACATACAAGTTTATATACGCGCTAAAGCGTTACGCGTGGTAATGAGCCAAAACGTGAACGGGATGGAAATGCGCGCGGAAAACGCGCAAGTGATTAGTGCCACTGATGAAGCACTTACACAAATACGTACGCGCCACGCAGATATAATGCAGGATGTTCGGTTCGAAAAGGGGTCAACCGAGTGTATCTTACGCGTTTATCCAGCGAGACGCGATAAGATAATCACGGGTGTCGTACTCGAAATCTTGTATGGTTATGGCTACATGCTGGTGTCCGTGAATCTTAAGCGGGGTGGATACATCTTACTGCTAAAGAAAGCCTAAGCAACTTTCCAGTGGAAACGCTGGTCGCGCTCGCGGATTTCCAGTGCCGCGGGGGCGAAAGCTTTATATACCCCATACGGGGGGCGAGCGCGAGCGAAAGCTTTATATAGCGCGCGGCCTGCATAAAAATTCGGGAATACACAGAACTCGACCACGCGTTAAATAGCGCGGTTTGCGTGGAGTGAGGTCTCCCCGCAACGTGCGGGGCTATAGGTATATAAAAATACATAAAAAACTAAAGAAAAACCAATACTGGGTCGCGTGTCCCGGTTAGTTTAGTTTTGCGGAAATCTTTATATATATAAAGTATCCGCGCGAGTTAAGGGAGATTTAAATGAAAAAAACGTCATGTGAGCATTGCTGGCACAGTTTTGTGACCGAAGTTGTAAGATATGGGAAGAATATACATGGCCCTTTTTGTGTGTCCCATCCGGAAGCAAAGAGAGTCCATGAGCATAATTTTTTACTTCATAAAAAGAAATGCTGCAAATGCGGCATAGGCAAAGTACTTTACGAAGATTACATTGACCCGGGAGAACCGAACGAGTATGCATATACAGTATGAAATTAATCACCGGCTCCGCGATGTGTACGAGAACGCGACCGCGCAAATGGAATCTAACCGCGCGCTTTATAGAACCATACTCGAATACAATTTCGAAGAATTGGGAACTGTGGGAGAGATTGATACAACTATTTTTATGTCTATTCGAAATGCGGTGGATGTACACGATTCGAGAGTAGCTTGGATTTCTTTCCTCTTCTAAATTTTAAGAATTCTTTTTATATACGCGATTTACCTAAGTGAGCGTGCCCGAGTGAATATGAATATACATCGGAAGATTAATAGAAGTCTCACTAATGTATGCCACAGTGAGAGAGAGCGAATGATACATAATAGATACACTATTTTTCATACTTTGTCCAGATATGACTTTATGGGAATCGATGCCGTAGGGGAAATTGATAACGGCAGTTTTAGGCTTGTCCATGACCCAAGATATATACGCGATGAAAAAATAATTTGGATTTGGCTGCTTTAACTTTTTAAGAATTCTTTTTATATATGTGCGATATATCCGAGTGAATATGCGCATCCGTCAGAAGATTAATAATAAACTCCGCGCTATGTGCGTTAGTGAGGGCGAGCAAATTGAAGATGATGTTAGACTCGCGTTTTATTGTATTTTAGGCAGATATAACTTCGAAGGTCTTAATACCATAGGGGAAATTAATAGAGCCGTTTTTATAACTACCTCCAAACCCCGTATGTATTTATACGATGAAAAAATAGCTTGGATTTGGATGTTTTAAATTTTTATATTTTAAGGAATCCTTTTATACACGCGGGGCGCGCCCAGACGGTATGTATATACGTTGGAAAATTCATCACTGTCTTGAGTCCATGTATAATAATGCGGATGTGAGAATGAAATCTAATTTTACGTTTTATAAAACTGTCCTCAAATATAATCTGGTGGAGTTCGAAGTCGCGGTAGACATCGATGACGGTCTTTTCAGGACTATTCACAATGTGAGAGATTTAAATGCTGACTATTATTTCTGATTAGGTGGGTGGTGAAATTGGTACAGAAGGAAATTTCAGACATTGTGCTGAAGAAAAAGAAGGCATCTCCAGATATTTCTATTTTACAATACTTCACCTTTTCTCCAGAGATGATTCGCCTTCTTTTCGAAACAAAAAAAGTGAGTAAGAAATGACCTCTTTGACCGGGGAAGATTTTTTAACTGCGAAAAATATTAACGAACGTATCTATACCGCGGAATTTGAATGTGGATATGTGATTACTAATAAATTAATATCTGAGTTTTTAGATATGTTTAAAATAAATTTTGAAAATATCCTTTTTGAAGTTATATTTTCAATCGAAAGCACGCTAGCTGCTGAACGCAAGCTGTGTATACATATGGACGATGAGTTCGATTTAATCGTTTAATTGTGTAAATTTAAAAATTTAGTAATTCTTATAAAGTTACGCGCGTATGTGTGCGTATATGCGACAAATATCCGTCCCGTATAGGATTATTGAATTAAGTTTAATCGAGTTATATCTCGATAAAATAATATCTCTCGATTTCTCAGACGTAATATCTTTCGATTTCCCAGACGTGCGGCATTTTATGCAAGAAACAGAAAAATGCGCCTGTGAAACTTTAAGTCCATGTACGCACTTTTCATATGTCATTCGCGGAAACGCGCGCTTTTAAAAATTTAGTAATTCTTATAAACGTCCGCGCTTGAATATGATGAGTAAAAATGGATTTTTTGACCCTGCGCAAATCAGACTTTTCTACCGCGAAAGAAATTAATAAGGGTATTCATATTATGGTATATGATTGTAATGTCGTGATTGCTGATGATTTAGTATATTGGTTTTTAAGAGGATTTCAAAACAATTTTGAGGACAACCTTTTCGATGTTGCTTTTTCAATTGAGAGCGCGCTAATCAGAGAGTACGAGTCTTGTATACACATAGATGACGCGTTTGAGTTACTCTTTTAAAAGTTTAGTAATTCTTATAAACGCGGTGCGCGACGCGCGATACGTGTATAAAACAATTAAGCAAATCAACGTCGCAGTTTTTGAGTTTCACGATAATTTCTACTCTATTGATTTACCTCGTGATGAGGATATTCGAATCGCTTTAAATAGGCTTCCGGTTGGTGCTATATATGATAGAACTTCTGATATTGAACGTGGTATGATAGAGTCTTTTAAACCGGCTAAACTCATCAGGCCTTATTACGAGGATAAATTTGTTTTCATCTTGACAAACCAAATCTTTGGATAAGGTGGGTGATATGCGCAGATACGATACGCCTCTCTTCGATAAAGAAGTACGTTATGCTTAAATGTAAACAGACATAACATGCTTTTAGCCGCGCAACTTGTGTACATTGTTTTTTCAGAAATCTTTATAATATCAGTTTTTCTGTGATAGCCTATGAATAAGCAAACAATGCTTAAGAAAGTTTATTTTATACATGAAGGCGGTTTTGGAGCATCGGCAGCGGATGTGTTTGTTAAAGGTATTAAAAAGATAGAGACTGAAAAAGAAGCGTATAAACGCTATGATATTGACTATTATATGCCAGATTGTAAATATGTCTCTGCCTTTCTGAAAGAACACCCAGAATATGTGTATGTAGGGTCAACCGATAATATGCATGAACGTGGTTGGGGTATGAACTTAGACCGATATACTTTAGTACAACCACCAAAATTGTAGTTTCAGTATAAGTGGCTATAAAATGTTTAAACGAATTGAACCTATAACTTGTGTACGCCCAGTTTGTAAATATCTCGATGACAATATTTCTTTAGTGGATAGGAGATTTTGGAGGAGCGCATTTTATAAAGACCGCGCTTTATGTGAGAATTCGCAATATATTGATTATATCTGTCGCGAAATCGAGCGCGGGATTTGCACACTAATTGTAAAAAGAGATTTATCTTTAGATAATGACGATGATGTTCGCGCACTTTTGTTCATTGGTATCATTTAAAATATTTTCACATAATCCTTATAAGCGTAAATATTTACTCATTTAATAATGTTTAAACAATTTACACCTGTAAGGTGCAGACATCCAATCTGCACTTATCTTAATGATACCATTGTCTCCTCATCTATGGATTCTGATAAAAATGTGTTTGGCATAGGCAATTCCGTACGCACGAATTTACTATATATTGATTTTATTCGTCGCGATATCGAACGCGGAGTTTGTATGTTAATTGTAAAAAGAGAGTTACGTTTAGATGACGTTTCTCCTCCAGTTTTGTATGTTGATTTCTTTTAAAAAAAGAGCAATTTTTATAAACATCGAGTTTGCGCGTATATCGCATGAGGCATTATGACACTCCGATTATTGAAGACGTGCGTATTTCGAGACAACTAGATTATGCTTGTATGGGTATATGTAATATACTGTTTACTCCTTTACCAACAGAAGTGCTAAACATTATGTCCGCGACCAAAATATTCGCGAATGGACGAGATGAAAAAATATGGGAATATTAACAATCATTAAAAGAGAGGGCGATGTGACATATCGTATTATAAGGCCGAATATAACATTACCACCAACTGCGAATGTTGGGAGAAATACACTTGAGGTTCTGGTTACATTTGCTGAACTAGAATATCCTCAAATGATAGGTACTTTGCGCAAACTTAATTTTTTAGATGGCTTAACGTTATCGATTATAGGAACTATAGAACAAATTTATATGGATTATCTACCTCTAACTTTTTATATTACTCGCGCCGATGCATCTGCACCATTAAAGGCGGGATAAAAATGCGTATTTGTAGAAAATTTAGTTCCGAGTTAGCAGAATTGTATGAGTCTATGCTGTCTCCTGAAGAGCGGCGGCGATTACCACCTGTATTTTCTCATCCTTATATGTTATTTCCTTTTTCTGGGGGCGATATAATGCCGGCGCGCCAGCAGAATAGCTGGGGTTATATTACCTATACTATTCGAGGAGAATTATTAAATTTTTTGAGAGCGAAAAACAAAAAAGTACGCATAATAGCCGGATTTAATGTATAATTTTTGGGGATGTATAAAATGCGTATTTGTAGAAAACTTAGTTATGAGTTAAAAGAATTATATGAGTCTATGCTGTCTCCTGAAGAGCGAGAACGATTACCACCCATGTTTTCCCATCCTCATGCCTTAATTCCTTTTCTTACAGGTAATCTTATGCCAGTGCGCCAGAGGAATGATTGGGGTCACATTACCTATACTATTCGAGGAGAAGTATTACGTTTTTTAGAGACAAAAAACAAAAAAATATGTATGATAGCTGAATTTGATGGATAATAATTTTTAGGAAAGATATATAATATAGAGTTACAGCAGGCACGATTACAATGCTATTCGCACTGCTGGTATTGTTTGGCTATATAAGCCAACAATTCACAACTCTAAGTGAAATATTCACAATTGATTATATGCGAGAGAAAGGATTTAAGAATGGCACATATATTGAACAAATAGAAGATGGGAACACTATAAAATATAGATATACGCGTATTTTTCCATTTAAGTTTCTATGGATAGCAGTCGCCGCCGTCCAGCTATATTACGCTTTTACTATGCCAGTGTGGTCAGGTATAATGATTATTTATATGATTTTTTTGGTACCTTCGCTTGTCTATGAAATCATTTTACTATTCGCACCATATGAGGAAACGTTTTCATCTGGCAGTCTATATACAACAGAAGGTATAGAAATAGCAATCATTGCGGCTCTGTTCTTTTATGTATTGGGCTGGTGGCACTTTTCAGGATTCTTCTCTACGCCATTCTTGCATCTATAAAAACGTAGAAACGCTTATAAATATATTTTTTATTCTATTGCTCCACATTGTATGATTATATTAAAGTTCCACATTTCGGTGAACCGCTGTCACGTGGAATAACGGACGGACACGTGTATGTAGAAGAAAAAGTAGATGGGTCGCAGTTTCGTGTTTACATTCCAAGCGAGAATAAACCCATACAATTCGGCTCTCATCATCAAAACATAACCACGACAGTCCCAAAGATGTTTGAAGTTGCGGTTGAGAGCGCGAAAAAGATATTTTCTCCTGATAGATATCAGGGATACACTTTCTATTGCGAATTTTTATCGAGCAAAAAGCATAACACATTAGTCTACAATCGTGTTCCGGAAAACAATTTGATGCTGTTTGACGCATATGACGAACTTCATTCGCGGTGGGTTTTTCCATCCGAATTACCTACCCTCGCGCATGACTTGGGCATAGAAGCGGTTCCCATTTTAGGTGAATATGATAACATTTCTATGACCGAGTTAACTGAGAAACTTAACGAGTTCGCGAAAAATCGGGTATCAATTCTCGGCGGAGAGATAATTGAAGGGGTTGTCATTAAAAATTATTCGAAACTTCACTCTCGTCACGATGAACACGGCCCCGAACCCGGACTTTGTCAGATAGTTTACTGGAATTCTACTAGTGTACCGCCTCAAATCCCGTATATGGCAAAATATGTGCGTCCCGATTTTCGTGAGCGAAATAATTTAGAATGGAACCGCAAGCGCAATCCAGACCTCGATATTGCTCTTTCATTGGCTACATCTTCACGCTTCACTAAAGTCATCAATCATGCGCGCGAACAGGGACTTCCACTTACGGATACTATGAAAGATGTGTCTATTCTACTTAAAGTACTTGAAAAGGATTTCACTACCGAAGATAAACTTTACGTACAAGAAAAATTATGGGACGCATATAATGAAGATGTCTGGAGACAGCTAGTGAAACAATTCGTCACGTGGTATAAAGAAAAAACCTTCAAACAAAAACTTAATATGCAGTAATTGTTAGGTCGAAGTTAGCAGTTCCTACGGGTGCCGAAGGAGACGTTACCAGCGTTAATACAAAAGATTGACATCCATTTGGTGCCAATGATACTGTGCCAGATTGGGCTAATGTGCTTGTTAGACTTCCTACACTCGAAGGCAATGTACTTGATGTACTATTCGCGAAAAATGTTAATGTCGTTCCTCCAGTATTCTCAATTGCTACAGTTACAGAAGAAGTCCCACCCTGAACGACTTGCGGAAAAGATATACTCGAAATTGGTGTACCCGAACACGCGCTACCGGAATACAGAACTAAATTTGGCGCTAAAATTATTGTGACTGTAGAAGGATATGTGAAATTTAGCGGATTTGAATTGGCGCGCAAATAAACAGCTATTCCTACGGATAGAGAAAATATCATATTTATTAGAAGGATTATACCTAAGATTTTTACCGTTTTGTTGCGCACGATTAAATTGGTTATTTTTTGCCCTATAAAAAGTTTTGTCTAAAGAGTAACCGTAATTGTTACGTAATTGTTTACTGAATCATTAGCTATAATTGGAAGCAAGCTATCGCCAACAACATTATAATCTAATGGAGTTATATATCCTACTCTATAATGTATATATAACAAATTTGCAGTTGTGTTATAAAACCAACCTTCTTGATTAAGGTCTACCCACGAGATACAAGCGCCCGTTGTAATATTAACATTTGCACATTTAAAGCCTATAGTGGTTGCATTTAATGAATAAAGAGATGCATATTGTGGTATTGCCCCCGTTTCGTTACTATATACAGCAGTAGGTGTCGCATTGGTATATATTATAACCCATCCACTGCTATCTACTGGCCCAGTAAAAACATATGAAACATTATATGGGACGATTGTTACATGACTCGGTATTGTCAAACTTGTATATGCTGCTATTGCGATTATAGTACCCGTAAATACGATTACTATAATACCAAGTAAAAGGTAAAAGTTTCTCTTTTTCAACTTTAAACCTCTCGCAATGCGATACAAAGTCGCGTTGAGGTACTTCCTACTTCACGTATGAAAATTTTCCAGATTTTTAATTGGCTATCTTGTATTTTATCTTGCAGCATTGATAAACTATCAACCATAACTCCTAGATAACCATCAATTTGGATTAACCATACGTCTTTAAGATATGATGGTTTAGTTACATATTTATATTCTATATTGCTTTCTTTTAGCGCACGTTGTATTTTACTTCGCTGTTGTGTGTAATTTTCATCGTAATAATTTATGCGCACTTTTTTAAAGTTTCCTTCCAAACCTAATTGCATTGCATCACGTTTTATCGTTCTCATATAGTCCGATTCAGTCTTAAGTATGTCATTCTCAAACTGTGTCGAGGTCATACTTCGATATAGTTATTTTTCTGTATATAAGGGTTTATCAATTTTTTAATATGGTGTTATTTGTGATTTGTTCCTTTTTTAAATGCTCACATTTCCCATTCAAACATTCAGTTTCGGGTATCCACAAACGCCTATCTTGTGCAATTATTCTTCTTGTGCGCACGAGTTTGTATGCAGTATCGATTGGCATATGTTTGCGCGTGTGTAGATACCAAACTACTGCGAGCGGGCTTCGCTCGATTCCCGCGCCACAGTGTACTAAAACTTTTTTATCATTTTTTAGATTATAATCAATTGTATTCGCGATTTTATCTAGTTGTTTCATATCTGCGCGCTCTCCGCGCAACAGTCTAATCCATGTCACATTTTTCGCTGTTTGTGTTGGGTGTTCTAAAACGCAAATTATTTTATCATAAGCATCAACTTTTTTCGCGTCGGAAAAATTTCCTATGAATAGGTTCGGAACGATTTCTGATGCCGGTATCGCGTTTAGTATATACGCGAAAAGAATGTGGTTAAAGCGAATTGATGCAATGAGTATCTTAGGCGATATCGAAAGCCAGAACCCGTTCTCGGGGCGAGAATCGTATATCTTATAATGAAATAAGTTCATAGTTCTTAACTCTCGGGAGGTACATTCGCCATTGATTCAGGAGGTCGGTGTTCATCACAATAATAGCGCCCTTTATACATATATTTTGTATCCAATGGTAAATTCTGGAAACAGATAACGCAGTGAGGCATATTTACTTACTTTCAATCTTCTAAATAAAAAGGTTTCTCAGAAATTTAATGTACTTCGACTCGTTTACCGCAGCAGCATTCGAAGGTTATTATACCCGTGGGCAATTTTTGAATATTTTTCGGTTTTAAACAGCCGAAACACGGGTGTTTTGGGTCTGTTTCGGAATTTCTTTTGCAAATATAGCATCTTTCGTCTTCTTGAACGTCTTTTAGAGGTAAATCAATCTTAAGTCCCCGCTTTCTTCTGGGCATATAAGTGCAGGATTAGAAACATGGTATATAAATTTTGCTGAATTTTGTATAAAATTCACGAAAGATTTATATAGATATCAGATGGTCTTAAATTTAATGAGTTCTGATAATAAAGAGCAAATCAAAATAGAACTGCTTTTATCTAAAGAGTTAGTTAACAGAATTAGTAGATATTCAGTAAATTGGAATCAGGTATTCACGGATATTCTTACTAGTTATCTAGACTTGAAGGAACGCGCAGAAGTATTCGAAAGAATAATGCCCGCACTTAAACAGTTCAGTAATCCAAAAGATGAAGCAATAATAATGCCCGCAGGAACGAGCGGAAACATAAAGTTCCGTGAACAGCCCCAATCCGCAGAATCACCCGCCGAGAACACGGGGGCCGTTTTGGATGTAAGACAGGGTAATACAGATGTCGCATCTGCCGGGTTACAATATCCAAAAATCCCAGATGAGGTACTAGAAAAATATAGAAAACCTGCTGAAAAACCTAGGAAATAAGATAATATTTAAATATCTTTTATTTAAAGGATAACATTATGCGTACCCCGAAAAAACCAGTTTATTTAAATTTGAAAGAGTGGGAACTTATACTTACTATTTTGCGTGGGCATCTCAATCCGGCTACCTCATTTGATGACCCATGGAATGCGAATTTGAAACGCATAATTTTAAGCGCAGAAATGCAACTCTCGCGACAAAAGATAAACAGAGAAATTCTCAAATTATCTCGGTAATAAAAGATTCCAAATGGTAATAAAACTTACCATATAAAATTTCATTTTGAAGCGAAACTTTTATATTTAAGTTTTGTTTTATCAATTTTAGTATGTCCTCTATGGTTACACCGTTAGCATCGGGGTCTTCAGTTGCCTATCAGATTGGCGGAACACCCGTGCTTAAGATAGAAGTACCCGCTGCGCCATCGGCAATTACTGTTGGAACGAGTCCATTCACTTATACTAACACTAGCAATGGTATAGTTATAGTACTGGTTTCTGGTGGTACCGTATCTTCGATTGAGTTTCAGCGAGGTGCATTTACCTCTGGGTCTCTTGGAACTTCGGGAATGTTCGTTCTTGCAGTTGGTGACTCTCTCATAGTAACATATAGCGCTGCACCCAGCATGGAACTTGTACCGTTGCTGTCTTAAGACTCTCCATATCGCGGATAAAAATGAACGCAATTCTCCGCGTGAAGACTATTGAGTGGGGTAACGAGAAATATATAAAAGGCGATGGTACTCCAGTTTTCCCTGACATAGATGGAATTGTTGAATATACAATTGCGCTTCCTGATAGAGAAATATATTTTATTCAACCTTTTAAACGCGGCGCGTCACTCACAGGTAGAATATGGGATTGGGATGGCAATAAAAACGAACCCACATTAAGGCCTTCAATTGTGGCAGAGCAACCAAACTTTCGCGCGCACTTTTATCTCACGCGCGGAAAAATTGAATTATTGTCAGATTCTACCGTATCGGTAGGTTAGAATTTAGTCTTTTTCCAGTGATTTAAACGTCCATTCTAAATCCATTAAAAATGAGACAGTCATAGACGCGGATATAGATATTAAATCTGCTAATATGGGTGTCCAACTAAATCCATAAAGTAAAACCCAAAATAAAGATATCTGAAATATAATAGATATAATTCCAGTAATCCAATAAATCGCGTACATTTTTAATACTTTTCTCGAAAAAAGTTTAGAGACTTTCAAACACTATAAAGAAGAAACCTTTAAATAAAAATCTTTCTGTATTTTGTCTCGAATGACCATCGAAATAGACTTTTTTTATTCCGCGTTAAAATCTGCTGGCGCGTGTGCGAAAATAGATGACAAAAGAAATACAGATTACTTAATTCTTATAAATCCACTCGGTTTTGCGACTGATTGCATCTCATGGAAACGCGAAGAATTATCTGTAGAAGAAAGAACCGTTTTAGCTCTAAATGAGACTCTATTGCACGAATTAACACATTGGGGAGATTTCGAGAAAAAGTGTTCGAAAAAGTGGGATGAATATATTCTAGGATTGCTGGACTGATGTAGGTTTTCTCGTAGATTCGACGAATAGCGCGTATGCTAAATCTAAATAATTAGAGAGGTCTATAAATGAGTCTTCCACAGCTTCATTTACCGCGACACCGCCCTTTAGTTCTATGTTAATTATGCGGTCTATCTTCATTATCGCGTAAAGAAGTGCGAAAGCCAAATCGGGCTTACGTTCCCACAGTTCTGGAATTCGTAAAATTTGGGCTATTGTACCATTTCGCTTAAAGTTGCTTAACACGTCATCAGATGTTGCATAATCGCGACTTTTTTGACTGGATACTTTTTGTCGGGCCAGAGTAAACTGTTGAATAAGTTCACGAAATTCTTCTTGCTGCATGCAGTTAAGAGAAATACAGTGAAAATATAAGCGTTACTTAATTTTCCAGAAGAGCAAACCTTAAATATATAACGCGCTATTATTTTTTCGATGCCCGAACCTCAGAGTGTGATTTCAAAAGAGCATATAGTTACTGTATTTATCCAGAATGGTTTGAATCAGGCTGCCTCAGTGCAGGTTCTCGGAAATATTTCCGGAACAAATACGGGTGCAGTAAATGTCGGAACGGCGATTTCTGCGGCGGCATCGGGGAACGCGTATCAAACATTTGATGCGTTGCAAACTAGTGGTTGGTTACCATATATATCAGTCGCAGTGACATGTTCTACCGCGCCAACTAGTGGCGCGATTACTGTTACACTTTTATACCCCGATGGTTACTCACAAACAATAATAGTAAATAATGATTCAATACGCGATACATCCACTCATACAGCGGCAAATGACGCTGCTATTTCGTGGACGCAGTGGCTTTAAAGAACTTTAGCAGTTCCAAACTTTCCGATGGAAAGTTCGACATTCCCTCTAAAGTTTCGTGTGTATGCATTCTTAATTTCGAGTTTCGTTCCTACGTCTATGTTCAAGTTCGTATCCCAGAGAGCCAGTTTTATGGTTCCGCTTTCATCAGCTATAGTCAGTTCCGAAACTACATGATTTGAACCATCTTTCAGTCTCACATTCTTCTTCTCTGCTTTCATCACGACAACTAGAGGTAAGTCTATCTGCTTTGTTCCATCTTTTATATCCTTTATTTTTAGGTTCATTATATCACCCATAATCTATGGTCTATATAAGATTAACTCAAATATTTTTGAGATACATCATCTTTCTCTGGCTCATTTTCTTGTTTCTTTCCTAAAAGTTTTACGTCATTAAAAGCTATTATTTTTGCATCTTCTATCATCTCAAGAAGAATTTGCACGGTTTTTGCTGGATTTTGCTTACCTTCATCGCTGTTGAGATAATTCCTGATTAGTTGAGCCTGATATAGCTGTTGAAGATATGTGAGTGCATATGTGGCTATTTCTGTAGCTTCCAAACTTTTGTTAATCGTCTCAACTATTGTCTGTGCCAATTTAGCTACACGTTCTATCATATGCTTTCTTATTTCGTCTTCAGAACTCATGCCGATACTCGCAAAAATGCTCGTTATAAATGTTATGCGATTTTTGAATAAATTTTAAATACTCACCCGACTTTTAGACACAATTGATGCCCGTTTTTCTTTTTGATTTAGTTCAACACAATTTAACGAGCGCGCGATGGAAAACCGATGAGTTAAATATGTATTATATGCGAGATTTTATACTTTTGTGCGCTGACACATGGGAACATAAAAATCCAAAAATCCAAGAAACGAAATTAAAATTTAAAAATAATAATGATATAATTGAGATAGATATTCCCGACGATTTGTTGAGTAAAATTTTCGATATTCCAAAAGATGGTGGAACTATAGATATGTTCGCGGCTGCCAATGAAAATGGACAAGAGTACATCATTTTAGCGCGAACAAATATACCATCCCAAACGGCCCAGAAATAAGATTTAAATATATCTTCTCCCTTTCCTATTTGCGCGCATGAACTTTTTCTCACTCTCGACTGAGTATAGCGCGGGTATCGCTCCCGCAATTTCGCAAAAACAATATACCGCGCTGATAGATGCATACAAACGCACAGGAAAATTCCCTCCCGTTCTGAGAATTGGTGGGGTTGCAGTTGATGCGAGCGAAAATGGGAATGGCTGGCGTATCAAAAAAGACGATTTAAAGAAAGTTGCTAAGGCACTTAAAGGCGTTCAGATTCGAAAGAATCACTCGGATAACGTAGACGATATAATTGGGCGCGTAAATCATGCGTGGGCAGAAAATGATAAAGTATTTTTCGAGGGCGAAATAATCGACCATCCAAATAATCCAATAATTCCAAAAATTTTGCTCGGATATGTGAAATTTAGCTCGATTCAAATCACTACAGATAAAGTTTACTGCGCATATTGTTTGGATAATGGACTGGTAAAAGAGGAAGAGGAAGCGCGTTTGCATGAAGACGATATTGTATGTCCGCGGTGTGGACGTTTCAAAGTTGAAATACGCGACCCAACAGTATTGGAACAAAGTCTTGTTTCAATGCCCGCGTATTCGGAAGCGGTATTTCATCCGCTCGGTTTCAAAGCCGCGCTAGATAAGGCCGTGCAAGAAAAACTTAAATATATCCCGCAAAATAATAATATTCAATATGAAACTACTCGCGCTAGGAGTTCGGGTAGCGGATTTTCTTTCTCCGCAAAAAGCGATATGAGTAATTCAAGTACTGCTGCTCCTTCTGGTGTTATATCGGAAGGCGGCAATCTGAGTTACGATAAGGTTATCGCGCGCATGGAAAGTCTTTCCAACAAGCTGGATTCGGCTATCGAAAAGCTGGCCTCTATAATGGAGACTCAGTATGGGCCGCTTCCAGAAGGTAAGGACTCTCTAGAGAAGGCGCGGAAAGCTGCGCTAATGGCACGGAGAAAAGCGTTGCGAAATGAAGCTAGACGCGTAAAAGCTGCTTTGAAGAAGCTTGAGGAAGATGAAGACGAAGATGAGGATGAGGATGAAGATGACGAAGATGAAGTCAAGTCCCGTAAGAAAGAAGTCAGACATGTAATGCATGAAGAAGACGAAGATGAAGACGAGGACGAAGACGAAGATGAAGACGACGAAGATGAAGCATCTTCCAAGAGGAAGTCAAAGAAAGAAGAAGATGAAGATGAGGACGATGAAGCAGCTAAACGCAAGCTAGTTGAGGAAGCGAAGCGCAAATTTGAGGAAATCAAGACAAGAATCGCAACTGCTAAGAAGAAGATGGCCGAAACCCAGATGGCTACATTGGCTCAGGGTAAGGGTAATGTCGGCGAGATTCGGGGCGATGTTCAGAAGTCAGCAACCGATGCTCTCGTTGACAAGTATCTGAATCCTGACAGTCAGCCACCTTCACCAGTACTTCAGGACTTGCTGAAAGCTTCTGAATATTGGAAGGGTATGAGGTACTTCTCCTAAACTTAGGTGCTATTAGATGGGTTCAGTTATTCCGGGTTTCTTTGAGGGTTCTCCGTGGCATGCTCTGGGCGAAGCCCTAGGGTCTGCTGTAGCGAGTGGACAGACTGTCAGCGTCGGAAATGTGGTCAAAATCGCGGGGCCGGGATTGATTGCTCCAGTTAGTGCGGCTACCGATTTCCCAATCGGTGTTGCAGTAACCAGTGGTCAGCTTAATGTGGACGTGCTTTTTGTACCTAAAGGTGTCGTGAATGTGATATCTGACAATGCTGTTACAGCGGGTGACTTTTTGATTGCATCCGCCGTTACGGCTGGACAGGTACACGACAATGGTTCAACTGCACCTTCATATGGAGCTAGATTCATAGCTCTCACATCAGGTTCTGCGGGGTCACCAGTTCTTGCTCTCCTGCTATAAGGTGATATAGATTGGCAATGACACGTGAGCAGTTCCCAATTGTAACGCAGGGGGCTGCATTCTATCCAGCACTTGCAAGAAGGATTGTAGAACTTACAATGCCTAATTTGGCATTGAAACCTCTACTTCAGGACTTCTTCATAAAGGTTGGAGCATCTGCAACTATAATGAAACAGTCAGGTCAGCGAACACTAGCCGTTGTCGGAAAGGCGGCAGAAGGACAGGAAATATTGTGGGACTACACACCCTACGATACATTCTCTGTCATCCCGTACAAGACGACATTCAGGCTCCGGTTTTCTAGAGAACTTCTGGAAGACCAGATAAACGACATGGTAGAAGACCAGATGAAAAGGGCTGCAAGACGAGTGATAATGACAATCGACCAAGATATCGAAGGTGCTCTCAATGCAACGGCGGCAAACTCGTTCGCTGCATCGGGTTCATCGATATTTCTGGACGGTAGTCAGAGTTCATTCGCAGGTACAATTGGTGTAAAGGATATCACCAATGCAAAGCAGGTTCTTCAGAATCTTGCTTTGGAACCTGATACTCTAGCTTTCAATCCTGCTGCTGTGCAAGACCTTTACAGCTTACCTCAGTTCGCGGCACAGTTGCTATATGGACAGGGCATCTATGCTAGTGGTACTGGTACTGTACAGACCGTGCCTCAGCTTTATGGATTGAAGGTAATAAGCACCCCTAACATCCCTCTGAGCGGTGGTCGCGGATATATGCTCGCGGCTGCTGGAGCTAACTACTCAGCAGCTTATGCGCCCCTCGGTTACTTTGTAACCAAGAGACCGCTTGATACGAGCGTATGGCCCGCACCAGTGTTTGACTCTTTGGATGTCGTTATGACAACCAGATACGCGCCAGTAATAACCTACCCTGAAGGCATCGTGAAGTTCACGAGCCTCAGGACATCGTAACTCTCAAAAGTTACCACAAAACGCGAAATATGTTTAATTGGGGCATTCAAACGCCCCTTCACCTTTTTTCAAAATATTTATTTAGTAGTTCTTATTATAAAATATATATGAGTGCAACTGGTGTTGGAGTTCGCGCAAAAGTTGTCGCGCGCAATCCGTGCCCGAAACACGGGATAGTCGATGAATGTCCGGAATGTATTGTAATTAGCGCGAGTTAGTAAAGTAAAGATTATTATATAACCTTTTCCTTTTTTTATTTTATATGCCATCGTTCGCGCCCGGAACGCAATATTACATTCCCGTTACACTTACAAATAACCAGAGCACAGCCACACCTTCAAATTTTACTGTAAGTATCTCGGTAAACCAATCTACTTATTCATCTTATTTAGCATCAAACCTTTCAAATATTAACTGGCAAGACGGCGCGGGCAATATCCTCAATTCGTGGAGAGAAGCAGGTACTTCAAATACTGGAACTAATGGATTATGGTGGGTTAATTTAGGCACCTTAACAATATCGGCAAATAGTACGTTAACAATTTATTTATGTTTTTATGCGACTTCGCAAAACGTTCTCAATACAACAAACACAGGCGTTGCTCCCCAATTAACGACACCATATGCACAATATGATAACGGTACATCAGTTTTCAAATGGTATGAGAATTTTGCAGGTACTTCATTACCATCAGATATGAGTGCTGTAGCTATAGGGACAAGTACATATTCAGTTAATAACGGTTTAACAATAAATCCGGGAGCGGCGGGTGATGGCACAGTTATTTATAAAACTACTGGACTTGCCTCGCCCGTTTATCTAGATTGTTTAGTTACTGCTGTTTCTGGAAGTAATTATGGTTTAATGGGACAGCAGACAGCAACACCTACTAGTCAATCGACTAATGGTATATGGACATCATTAAACAGCAGCTATCAATGGTTTGCTAGTAACGGAACAACCTATGCTCAAATCGAACTAGATTCGAGCGATACTCCATCAACTGTTTTGGCTGGTGTTACATCAAGTCCTCCAGCCATAATTAGTGGTGCGTGGTCTGCAACAGGCACAGAACAACGTATGCTCAATTACGGTAACGCGGGAACCGGTACCAATTCAACTCTGACATTACCAGCAACTATTTATCCCGAACTCACTGGCTATGGTAATGGGGGGTCTTCTTCGCAGACGTGGCAATGGTTTAGAGCGAGACTCTATCCCCCAAACAATGCTATGCCGGCCGCGACATTTGGGTCTATCGGAATTGCAGGTTCCGTGAAAATTACTGAAACGGCATCATTGATAGCATCTAGTAAAATAGCTTCCGAGATTAATTTATCCTCGCGCGCATCATTGATAGCATCTAGTAAAATAGCTTCCGAGATTA